>OGRM01000259.1_pt1 | contig 50401 bp, 36 predicted proteins | sample 1553491 | NCBI WGS metagenome assembly OGRM01 (sample SAMEA2580110, study PRJEB22360) | human gut metagenome | biome: human gut; feature: human-associated habitat; material: faeces | place: Denmark | collected 2008/2010
CTGTAGTTTTGGAAAGGGTGGAAATTTTGAGTCTTATTGAACAGTTTCAGTTTAACTTTCTGGACGACAATCGCTGGCAGTTCATTTTGTCCGGTCTGAAAAATACCATCATCATTACTTTTTTTGCTGTACTTCTTGGTATTTTTCTGGGATTTGTCATTGCTATTGTCCGTTCTACACATGATAAGACAGGTAAGCTTAAGATCCTTAATGTGATCTGTCGTGTTTATCTGACTGTGATCCGTGGCACCCCAACGATGGTACAGCTGCTGATCGTATTTTATGTTATTTTTGCAACCATAGATCCGGGTAAGATAGTTGTTGCCATTATCGCCTTTGGTATGAACTCTGCTGCATACGTGGCTGAGATCGTCCGTTCCGGTATCATGTCTATTGATCAGGGACAGTTTGAGGCAGGACGGAGCCTGGGTCTTAACTATACACAGACTATGATCAAGATCATTCTTCCGCAGGCGGTCAAGAACATCCTGCCGGCCCTTGGAAACGAGCTGATCGTACTTTTGAAGGAGACATCCATCAGTGGTTATATCGGACTTATGGATCTGACCCGTGGCGGAGACATTATCCGAAGCCAGACCTACAGTGCACTGTTCCCGCTGCTGGTAGTAGCTGCGATCTATCTTGTGATCGTTTGCTTCCTTACCTATCTGGTAGGAAGACTTGAAAGGAGGCTGAGAACCAATGAGCGTAAGTAATGAAGTGCTTCTGGATGTACAGGGACTTGAAAAGGCCTATGGCGGCAATCAGGTTCTCAACGGGATCACCACACAGATCCGCAGAGGTGAAGTAGTAGCCATTATCGGACCATCCGGCTGTGGTAAATCTACATTCCTCCGTTCCCTGAATCTCCTTGAGGAGCCGACCGGGGGAAAAATCCTCTTTGAGGGAACCGACATCACAGATTCCAAGGTGGATATCAACCGTCATCGTCAGAAGATCGGAATGGTATTCCAGCAGTTTAATCTTTTTCCACATAAGACAGTAAAAGAGAACATTATGCTCGCACCTGTGACTCTGAATCTTATGAGTAAGGAAGAGGCTGAAAAAACGGCACTGGAGCTTCTGGAGCGAGTAGGTCTTCCGGATAAGGCAGATTCCTATCCGGACATGCTTTCCGGCGGTCAGAAGCAGCGTATCGCCATTGCAAGATCTCTTGCCATGAACCCGGACGTGATGCTGTTTGATGAGCCTACATCTGCTCTTGATCCGGAGATGGTAGGAGAGGTCCTGGAACTGATGCAGGAGCTTGCAAGATCCGGCATGACCATGGTTGTGGTAACTCATGAGATGGGCTTTGCCCGCGAGGTGGCAACCAGAGTCCTCTTCATTGATGAAGGAAAGATCCAGGAAGAAAATTCTCCTAAGGAATTCTTTGCAAATCCAAAGAATAAGAGACTTCGAGAGTTTCTTTCAAAGACATTATAAATATAAGAATATTAAAAACGGATGCTTTATCCTCCTGTGGAAATGCTGCAGGAGATAAAGCATCCGTTTTTTATAGTTACAGAATAGTGACGTAGTTATTTCACCGGCTGGTTCAGATCACTGTAGGTTACATCCTCAAAGGGGAGAGAGATGCGTTCTCTTCTGGCAGAGGAAAGGTAGATGCCCTTTACCATTTCAAGGGTTTTTCTGCCTTCCAGTCCGTCGATGGCAACAGGAAGATCCTCACGGACAGAACGGTAGAAGTCACGGATCTGCAGGTGATGGCTGCTTCCCCAGTAATCAGGGCCCACATTTGTGGTCTCATAAGTGTTTCGGATCTCGGCATAGGTGCCGTCCAGCTCGTAATAGCCCATGTCCTGCTTAAGACCCAGGCGTCCTTTTTCTCCGATCAGTTCAATATTGATCGGGGAATCGGCTCCGTAAATGTTGCAGGCATAGAGATTGTAAAGACAGCCGTTTTTAAACATGATAGCAGCGTCTGCGGCATCCTCCACTTTTACAAAATGATGAACATAATTATGAACACTTCCGTCGATCCATTCCACATCGGAATCCAGCATATATCGAACACGATCAATGCTGTGGATCGCCTGGTCGATGAGAACACCGCCGCCCTCTTTGTCCCATGTTCCCTTCCAGTCACTTCCGCTGTAATAGTCGAGCGGACGGTTCCAGGTCAGATAGGAACGTGCGGTAAGGATTTTTCCGAAATCACCCCGCTGGATCATTTCGCGGAGCTTTTCTACACTTTTTGTGTAACGGGTCTGGAAGATAACGCCCAGCTTTACATGAGTTTCTTCGGCGGTACGGATCATTCTGTCTGCATCCTGAAGACAGGTGGCAATGGGCTTTTCGGTAAGGACGTTAATGCCGGCTTTCATGGCTTTGATGGCCATGACCGGGTGCAGGAAATGCGGCAGACAGAGATGTACCACATCAATATCCTTATCCAGGATCTCATCAAAGTCCGTAGTCCAGGAACAGTTAAATTCCTCTGCAAAGGCTTTGGCAAGAGCTGGATCTTTGTCAACGGCATATGCTAATTCTACTTCATCGCTGAGACGATGGAATGCATCCGCATAAGAGACGGAAATACGGCCGCAGCCTACAATAGCAGCTTTCAGTTTTTTCATGGCTTCCTCCTTATATCATCCGATAAAAAAATTCGTCGGATCCTGATTTGTAAAAGAATAGTGGATATCAAAAAAGTATTTCATGGCTCCGTTCAGGAACGAATCACTCTGGAGCTGGGAGTAACGGACAGTCACGTTATCTACCATCCTGCGGAACCCGGTTTTTTTCAGGTCTTCCCGTACTTCATTGAGAAAATATTCGCCAAGATCCGGAATCTTTCCGCCAAGAACGATCAGAGATGGATTTACGGTACTGATCAGATTACTCAGGGCGATGGACAGCTCCCATGCCATCTCCTTTACCATAGCAAGAGCGGTTGGATCGCGGAAGGTGGCAGCCTTTCCCAGATCTGAGAAGGTGATTTCTGAAAGTGCGCTTAAGGATGGAATCTGTCCGAATTCCGGGATCCTGTTTTTCAGAGCCTGCTCCGAGATCATAACTTCCAGACATCCGTGATTTCCGCAGATACATTCCGGACCGTGAGGATCGATGGAATAATGGCCGAACTGGGTAGAGGAACCACTGGCAGTTCCAAGCATGCTTCCTTCTGTGAAAAGGGTGGCACCGATGCCGCGGCCGAAATTGAGAAAAGCAAAATTTTTCTCTTTTATATTGCCATAGACCTTTTCCGCGTAGGAATAGCAGGCGGTATCATTGAGAAGATCAACCGGGTATCCCGGGAATGCAGTCTTCAGAGATTTAATGATCTGAGTGCTTTCCATGGAAGGCAGATTCAGGGTCGTGGAATATACTTCATTGCTGGAGGCGTCGATCATGGCGGACATTACTATGCAGATGCCAAGGATACGGTCAGGAGCACAGTGTTCCAGAATGGATTCCTGGAAACAGGAGCCGGAGCATGCGACATGATTTTCGTCTTCGGAAAGCTTCCGTGATTCATGAAAGACGGAAGTACCGGCAATGTCCACAAGATAAGCTTCGACAGCATTTTCATGCCAGTTCATGACAACAACGTAGTAGCTGTTCATCCGGACCTGAAGGCAGTTCGGCTTACGTCCGATGCTGTCGGATTCTCCGATACCGTTGTCCACAATGAATCCCCGTTCGATCAGTTCATCTACAAGAGTAGATACGGTTGTTTTGCTGAGCTTCGTTTGCTTGGCAAGGTGTGTTCTGGATATTCCGGGACTGGAATAGATGGAAGTATAGAGCCGTTTCATATTCGTGTTCTTAATAACCTGCTGATTAACAAGTTTCATAGTTTCTTTTCATCTCCAATCCTTTAAAAATAAACGGTACCGAAAAATGGTAAAGTCTCCGTACTAAATATATCCTATCATAGATGCAGAAAATAATCAATATGTGGCTGTACAAAGAAAATATTGACTATTTATAGAAGGAAAAATATAAAAATACGACAATTCTAAAATGAAGAGCAATATAATACAGGCATTTTTTCGGAAGACTGGTAAAAAAACGGAGATAAATAGTACAGTGATAGAAATAATTGATTACAAATGTGCAAAATGCACAAAAAATACTCGAGATATTGTTTATTATAGAAGAAATGCACATTGAAAGACGAAAAAACGGGAAAGAATGTTAACAGATACGGCAAAGAATGCTATCCTAAATCCAAGCTAAGAACAGCAAAAAAGAGAGTTTGTAACAAGAAACACAGATGTTTTTGCAAAAAACTTTTATTTTTTGAAATATTAGTTAGGCCACTGGACAAATAAAGAGAGGTAGAGAGATGAGAATAGGCGTGATTGGATGCGGCGGAATGGGAACGACTCATTACTTATCCCTGAAAGTCTTATCAGAAAAAGAGGATGATGTTGAGGTAGTTGCCCTGTCTGACTGCAGAAAAGAATTTCTGGACAAAGCGGCATCATATTTTCCGGAAGCTGCCACATATGAATACGGAATGGAACTGATCGAAAAGGAGCAGCTGGATATTGTACATATCTGTCTTCCAAGCTATCTGCATGCAGAACATGCAGTGAAGGCACTGGAAAAAGGGATGAATGTACTGGTGGAAAAACCGGTATGTCTGACCGAAGAGGATTGCCAGATGCTTCTTGAAGCAGAAAAAAGATCCGGGAAGAAGGTTATGGTAGGACAGGTAGTACGTTCCTTTGAGGAATATAAATATCTGAAGGAAGCTTACGACACAGAAAAATTCGGAAAGCTGAAATCCATTACTATGGAGCGTATCAGCGGAGATGTGAAATGGGGATTTGAGGATTGGTTCCATAATGAAGAAAAGAGTGGTTCCGTTGTGCTGGATCTTCACGTACATGATCTTGATTTTCTGCGTTATATGCTGGGTGAGCCGGACAGCTTCCAGGTAAAAGCCAGCAGATTTGAAAGTGGCATGATCAATCATATCATCACGGAGTATGAATTCGGAGATGTTTTTGCTACAGCAGAGGGTATTTGGGATGAGTCATCGGCAATGAAGTTCCATGCAGCGTTCCGTGCACATTTTGAGGATGCTACGATAGAATTTAACGGTGCTCAGTCACCGAGCCTGACAGTATATAAGAAAGACGGAACTGTGGAGACGCCAGAGCTCAAAGCTGAATATGAAGGCGAGAGTGATGTGGCGGGAATCAATGTCTCCAATCTGGGACCATATTATACAGAGATCAAATATTTCCAGGAATGCGTCAGAGAAGATAAACCTGTAGAGGTTGCTCCTTTGATCGAAGGAGTAAGATCCGTACAGCTTGGGATTAAAGAGTGGAATGCGGCAAAAGAGTATGTAAACACACACGAAAACAAATAATGAAATTTTCACTGAAAGGCAGTGAGAAAAATAAAAAAAGCTATTCAAAAGGAGGATATGCAAATGAAAAAAAGAGTGATTTCTATTCTGTTATCAGCAGCAATGATCTCATCAATGGTAGTTGCAGGAGGGGTAACTGCACATGCTGAAGAAAATGTAACACTGAATGTATTTGATGCACATGCTTATGGTCTGGAAGAATATGACGAGATGGTAAAAGCCTTCGAGAAATCACATCCGGGTGTGACTGTTGATGTACAGCATGCAGCCAACGATTACGACACACTGCTTCAGTCCAGAGTAAACTCCGGTGATACACCAGACGTATTTGATGCTGAGGCCGGAACAAAAGCGAAAATGTACTATGATTATGCTTACGACTGGAGCAATGATACAGAAGTTCTGGACAAGTTCAATGAGGACGCTGTAAACCTTGGAAAAGATGACGAGGGAAATGTAAAATCTCTTCCATGGACCTATGAGAACATGGGCCTGATCTACAACAAGGACTGCTTTGAGAAAGCTGGTATCGACAAGCTTCCGACAAACATGGATGAGCTGGAAGAGGCATGCAAGAAGCTGAAGGATGCAGGCATCACTCCGTTTGCACTTGCTGCAAAGGAAACATGGGTATTAGGACAGGTTGCAACACATTTCATGATCGACAAAGACAAAACAGCTGCTGAGACAGTAGATGCGATCAAATCCGGTGAGACAGCATTTGCAGATATGCCTAACTGGGAGAACCTTTACAAGTTCCTTGATCTTGCTGTAGAGTATGGTCCGGACAAGCCGCTTGAGGTTGACTGGGAGACATCAGAGAATATGCTTGCAAACGGCGATGCAGCTATGATCCATATGGGTGACTGGTGCCAGTCTACACTGGATTCCTTTAATCCGGATGCAAATCTTGCATTTCTTCCATTCCCGGTAGGCGCCGGTGAAGATGATGCAACTGTATTATCCTCCTGTAACTGGACTTATATTGTAAATAAAGATTCCAAGAATCTGGATCTTGCAAAAGAGTATTGTGAGTTTATCCTTACATCCGAAGAAGGCCAGAAATGGATGGCAGAAGGTGTAGGAGCTGTTCCTGGTGCAAAGTCTGATATGGAAGTGACCGGCGCTCTTGCAAATGATGCCAAGACCTATATCGACGCTGGAAAGACAAACGGCTGGATCCACACGATTGCTCCTGGCAGCTACGCAGATGAGTGTGGTCCGTATCTCCAGTCTTACATGCTTGGAGACATGAGCGCAGATGAAGTAACACAGCTCTTCCAGGATTTCTGGACATCAGCAGAGTAACAAGGAACTCCAGGAGCCGAAGAGAAACAGATTTGTTGATTTTGGGCTGACGGAATGTAACTGACAAAAGAGGGAGACAGGCAGCAGCTTTGCCTGTTTCCCAAATATAAACCAAAGAAAAAATGAATTTCTGGAGGGGATAGGATTGAAAAACAAAAAAACAAAGGATCTGGCAATTTTTGCATTGTTTGTCTTTCCGGCAGTCGTTTTTGTACTGTTTGCCACAGATATTCCATTTGTAATGAATCTGTACTATTCGGTATTTAATTGGAATGGAATCGGCAAGAACATGGAATTTGTAGGACTTGCCAACTATGTGAAGATCTTTACTGCTGACCCGCTTTTCTGGAAAGGTGTCAGATTTACTCTTAAATTTGCAGTATTTTATGTTGTTATCGTAAACATTGTTTCTCTCACAGTCGCTGTCGTAATGGCACGTGAGAACAAAGTGAACAGTCTTGGTCGTGCTTTTTATTATATTCCTTATATCATCAGTCTGACAGCGATCAGTCTGATCTGGAAATTTATCCTGGGACCTGGCTTTGAGGCTCTTTACAGTGTTACAGGATGGGAATTCTTTAACTGGAGCTGGCTTGGAACACCGAAGCTTGCTTTTTATGTAGTTGTTGTCATGGCAGTATGGCAGAATCTTGGTTTTTACATGGTCAATTATATCGCAGGAATCATTGCAGTTCCGGGAGAGCTTCTGGAAGCGGCAAGAATCGACGGAGCAACCTCTTTCCAGGTATTCCGCAAGATCACAATTCCGATGATCATGCCTGCGATCTCGATCTGTATGCTGACATCAATGACATTTGCGTTTAAGTTATTCGATATTATCATGGTATTTACAAAGGGCGGACCTGCGAATTCAACTGTTTCCGTTGCGTATAATATTTATAAGGAAGCTTTTGTTAACAGCAAATATGGTCTTGCTACTGCCAAATCTCTTGTATTTGTAGTATTTGTTCTGATCATTACAGCAATTCAGATGAAGATTACCAAGAGTAAGGAGGTTGAGGCATAATGAAGAAGAAACCAAAGAACCTGCGGCAGGTGAATGCACTGACGATCATTATTTTTGTATGTGCGATCTTCTGGCTGATGCCGCTGGTATTGATCTTTATAAACTCATTTAAACCCTATAATGATATGCTGCAGGACTTTCTGGCTCTGCCCAAGTCATGGAGCCTGAAGATGTATATGGAGACCTGGACGAAATTCGGTTTCCCGTCTCTGATCTTTAATACATTGCTTTATACATTCTGCACTGTCATCCTGGTAGTGCTTATGGCGCCGATGGCAGCCTATAAGCTCGCAAGAACAAAAAGCAGACTTAGCAAAATATGCTTTGTTCTGATCATCATGCCGATGATGGTTCCGTTCCAGTCTTACATGATCACCTTGACAAGACTGGTTTCCAACGTGAAACTGACTGGAACAAGAACCGGATATATTCTGGTAAGTGTGGGCTTATGTATGCCTCTGGCAGTATACATGATCCATGGATTTGTAAAAAATGTTCCTATCGATCTGGAAGAGTGTGCATGTATTGACGGCGCAGGTAAGATCCGCACCTATTTCAGCATTGTACTTCCGCTTCTGAAACCGATCCTCACGACGGTCGTTGTTTTGGATGCACTGGCAACCTGGAATGATATCATCACCAACCAGCTGATCGTTGGCGGAAACACAGTGGCAATGAATATCCAGAATGCACTGTACATGCAGTTTTCCGCACAGACAGCAGACTGGGAGCATGCACTTCCCGGAATCGTAATGTCCATGATACCGAGTCTTATCTTCTTTGTTGTGATGCAGAAGCATATTGTAGGTGGTATTACTGCCGGTGCGGTAAAAGGCTGATCTTGGTGGTATAAGTAGTATAATATGAGATAATACTGGAAGGAGAACAGAACCTATGAAAGTTGGAGTTTTGATCGAATTTACAAGCAATACAGATATTGATGCAAAATTTGCGGAGCTGAAGGAAATGGGTGTGGATAGCTGCCAGCTGGTATGTTGGGATCGTCCAACACTTCAGGACGATGCTATGGCAGAGGCTATTAATAAAGGTCTGGAGAAATACGGGATCCACGCAACCGCATTCTGGTGCGGATGGGAAGGCCGCAGAGTATGGGATTTCTATGAAGGACAGCTGACACTTGGCCTGATTCCGTCTGATTACAGAGTTGAGAGACTGAAGATGCTTATGGAAGGTTCTGACTTTGCGAAAAAGATCCATGTGACAGACCTGGCAACACACGTTGGCTATATGCCGGAAAATCCATACGACCCGAAATACGAGGAAGTATTGGTTGCATGTAAGGCTATTGTGGAAAAATGTAAGGAAAATGGTCAGAACTTCCTGTTTGAAACAGGACAGGAGACTCCTGTAACATTAAAGCGTGCGATCCAGGATATTGAGAAAGCTGTCGGAAAAGGAAATGTGGGAATTAACCTTGATCCTGCAAACCTGATCATGTACGGAAAGGCAAATCCGGTAGATGCTCTGGAGGTTTTCGGTGAGTATGTCATGGGAATTCACGGAAAAGATGGAAAATATCCAACAGATGGACATCATCTGGGTGATGAGGTTCCCCTTGGCCAGGGTAAAGTAAATTATTCTGCATTTATTGCAAAGCTGAAAGAGATCGGTTATCAGGGAGATATTACCATTGAGCGTGAGATCTCCGGTGAGGAACAGAAAAAAGATATCCGTATGGCCAAGGAGCTTCTGGATAAACTGATCGCAGAATAAGAGCTGAGGAAAAAACTATGATTATTTACGCAGGAAAAGATTATCAGGATGTAAGCAGAAAAGCAGCCAATATCATGTCTGCACAGATTATCATGAAACCGGATGCAGTTCTTGGACTGGCTACCGGTTCCACGCCTGTGGGCATGTATGCACAACTGGTAGAATGGTACAAAAAAGGGGATCTGGATTTTTCCAGGGTGACAAGTGTGAATCTGGATGAGTACAAGGGACTTTCCGGCGACAATGACCAGAGCTACCGCTATTTTATGGATCATAATCTCTTTGACCATGTAAATATTGACAAAGCACGGACCTTTGTGCCTGACGGACTGGAAGAGGATAGCGATAAGGCATGTGCACAGTATAACGAAATCATCCGGCAAACCGGAGGTGTGGATATGCAGCTGCTTGGTATCGGCGGGAACGGACACATCGGCTTCAATGAACCAGGAGATGCCTTTGAAAAAGAAACCCATTGTGTGGATCTGACAGAAAGTACCATCAGGGCCAATTCAAGGTTTTTTGAAAGCATGGATGAGGTCCCGAAACAGGCCTACACTATGGGAATCGGGAATATCATGGCTGCAAAAAAGATCCTTCTTGTGGCAACGGGAACATCCAAGGCAGAAGCCCTGTATAATTCCCTGTACGGACCGATCACACCGAAGGTTCCGGCATCTATCCTGCAGCTTCACCCGGATCTCACGGTTGTGGCAGATGAAGATGCACTGAGTATGATCCGCGAAAAAATAAAATAAAAATCCGGAATACAACTGCCGGATCAAAAAAGGATGGCTTCCGATTCCTACCTGTGCAGGAACGGAAGCCATCCTTTTTCTTTCCGCTGCTCAGTGGATTTCTTCACCGGCAGTTTTTTGTGCGGCTTTTATTTCGTTGTAACAGTATTTGATGATAGATTTTCTGGTTATGATTCCGATGAAGGAGCCCTGGTCATCTACCACCGGTACGAAGTTCTGATTAATGGCGCGATCCAGGAGATCTTCCATATTGGAATCTGCATGGACCGGTTTGTAGGTGGCACGGCGTGGAATCGCCATGATTGGGATTCCCTCTGTTTCCTTGATGTCGTGGATATCTGCACGGCGCATGCCCCAGAGGAGATCTCCCTCTGAGATGGTGCCGAGATATTTGCCGTCCATGGTGAGGATAGGAATGCAGGAGTACTTGCGGTGCTCCATTTTTTCGAGGGTCTGGCGAAGAGTTTCATCCTCAAAGATGTAGGCTACTTCGCTTTTGGGAATCAGAAAAAACAGAATGTTCACGTTATTACCTCATTTCCGCGAAAATTATAAATAAATCTGTAGGCTGTTTTAGAGAAGCTGAAGTCCGTGTGTCTCTGCAGCATCTGTGATCTCCTTCGGCCAGAGAGAGACATGTACTTCTCCGATGTGTGCTTTACGAAGGAAGAACATACAGATCCTGGACTGTCCGATACCACCACCGATGGTGTACGGAAGCTCTTTGTTCAGGATTGCTTTCTGGAATGGAAGCTCTCTTCGGTCATCACAGCCTGCTTCGGTAAGCTGACGGTCAAGTGCGTCCTCGTCAACACGGATTCCCATTGAGGAAAGCTCAAGGGCAATGTCAAGTACCGGATAGTATACGAGGATATCACCGTTCAGTTCCCAGTCATCATAGTCCGGGGCACGTCCGTCGTGGCGTTCGCCGTTGGTGAGGGTTTTGCCGACTTTCATAAGGAAGACAGCGCCCTTTTCACGGGTGATCCGATATTCACGTTCCCTCGGTGTGCAGTCCGGATACATGTCAAGAAGCTCCTGAGTTGTGATAAAGAAGATATCCTTTGGAAGGATCTCCTCGATGTAGTCATACTGTACAGCCATGTATTTCTCAGTTTTACGAAGGACACTGTAAATGGTGCGTACGGTTTCCTTGAGAGTCTCCATGGAACGTTCTTCTTTGGAGATGATCTTTTCCCAGTCCCACTGGTCTACGTAAACAGAGTGGATATTGTCCAGATCTTCATCCCGGCGGATGGCTACCATATCTGTGTAAAGACCTTCTCCGTGAGAAAATCCGTATTTTTTCAGTGCGTAGCGTTTCCATTTGGCAAGGGAGTGTACGATCTCGGCGTTGCTTCCTTCGATAGCCTTGATATCAAAGCTTACCGGGCGCTCTACACCATTAAGGTTGTCATTAAGGCCGGATTCCGGTGCTACAAATGTTGGAGCGGATACTCGAAGAAGGTTCAGCTTCTGGGAGAGTGTCTGCTGGAAGAAATCTTTTACTGTTTTGATCGCAATCTGTGTGTCATGGAGGTTCAGGTCTGCATGATAGGTTGCGGGGATTGTGATTGTATTCATTATCGGCTCCTCCTGATGATTTTTAGGCTTATTGCTCTGTGGGGTATTATAACAGAAAATGGGTGGAGTGGCAATATAATGAGAGGGGAAGTCTTTTGGGGTATCGTAGAAAAATACTGGGTATTAAATGCCTGGTGTGATATACTGAAAAAAGAATGCTTATGTTTACGACGGAAATATAAATATCCGTTTTGACGGATAGAATGGAGGGAGCTTATGGCAGGTCAAAGGTGTCAGGTTTGTGGGGGTAAGGTTGTAAATGGCAGGTGTTTATTATGTGGGATGCCTTACAGAAATGATGAGGTGTTATATCATCTGAATGAGCCCCGGGAGATACATTATAAACATGCTTCCGCCAAAGTGCGGGATATGATGCGGCAGTATGGACAGGATGCTGATCAAACAACACAACATAACGGAAACGTAAACCGGAATACGAATGCAAACCGGAATACGAACGCAAACCGGAATACGAATGCAAGCCGCAATACCGATTTGAATCGGAATCTAACCGGAAGCCGGAATACAGGTGCAGCAGCCGGACGTAAGACTGCAGCGGCAGTTAATACCAGGAATAAAACAACGGTGGGCAGAAATCGTGCAGAAGTTTTAGATCAGGGAAAAAAACAGCAAAAAAAAGATCAGAAAAGCAGTGGGGCAGGCTGGATCATATGGTTTATAGTGACACTGGCCATTCTGCTTCCGAAATTATGGGATTTTCTTACAGACTGGATCGGAACGAATTTGTGAGAATATTTCTGCAGTGAGATCAGGCAGTACTAAGTGTCTGTATTTTCGTGTATACAGAAATATCCCTTTTCTTTTCTCCTCAGCTGTGTTATACTCATGCCTAGCACAACATATAGATGAAAAACAATATATAGAGGATATAGGTACTATATATAGTATTTTGCATAGCGACTTATATATAGCACAGGGAGGGATGAGCAATGTTATATGTGATCAAGAAAGACGGGACAAGAGAGGAGTTTAATCCGCAGAAGATCGTGGCTGCCGTGAACAAATCCGCAGAGCGTATTCTTTATACTTTTTCAGACGAGGAGAAGGATTTTATCTGCCGTTTTGCCCAGGAGCATGCGGATTCCCTTGGAAAGAATGAGATCGAGATCCAGGAGATGCACAACATCGTGGAGGGGGCTCTGGAGCGTGTGAATCCGGCAGTTGCCAAGAGCTACCGTGATTATCGGAATTACAAGCTGGATTTTATCCATATGATGGATGATGTCTATACCAAGAGTCAGGCGATCCGTTATATCGGTGATAAAAGTAATGCCAATACAGACAGCGCCCTTGTTGCCACGAAACGAAGCCTGATCTTTAATGAGCTGAACAAGGAACTCTATCGGAAGTTTTTTATGAACCGTAATGAGCTTCAGGCATGTAAGGACGGCTACATTTATATTCATGACCAGTCTGCACGTCTGGATACCATGAATTGCTGTCTGTTCGATGTGGCAGCTGTTTTAAGTGGCGGTTTTGAGATGGGAAATGTCTGGTATAACGAGCCGAAGACTCTGGATACAGCCTTTGATGTTATGGGGGATATCATTCTCAGTACAGCAGCACAGCAGTATGGTGGCTTTACAGTGCCGGAGGTTGATAAGATCCTGGCACCGTATGCAAAGAAGAGCTATGATAAATATATTTCCGAATTTATGAAATACTCGGACGAGAGCTGGAGTGGCCGTGAGGAGAGAGCTATTGAGTATGCTCTTGATAAGGTCCGCAGGGATTATGACCAGGGCTGGCAGGGAATTGAGTACAAGCTGAATACCGTCGGTTCTTCCAGAGGTGATTATCCGTTTGTTACGGTGACACTTGGTCTCGGAACCGAGCAGTTTGAGAAGATGTGTACGATTTCCCTTCTTGAGGTCCATCAGGGAGGACAGGGTAAGGCCGGACACAAGAAACCGGTACTTTTCCCGAAGATCGTATTCCTTTATGACAAAGAGATCCATGGTCCAGGAAAGTGCTGTGAGGATATTTTTGAGGCTGGTGTGGAGTGTTCCTCCAAAACCATGTATCCGGACTGGCTGTCTATGTCCGGCGCAGGCTATATTTCCAGTATGTACAGGAAATACAAGAAGGTCATCAGCCCGATGGGATGCCGTGCTTTCTTAAGTCCGTGGTATGAGCGTGGCGGTATGGAGCCGGCGGATGAGAATGATACGCCTGTTTTTGTGGGACGTTTTAACATTGGTGCGGTAAGCCTTCATCTTCCGATGATCCTTGCAAAGGCCAGAGCGGAGAGCAGAGATTTCTATGAGGTTCTGGATTTCTATCTGGAAATGATCCGTAACCTGCACATCCGCACTTACGAATATCTGGGACAGATGCGTGCATCCACCAACCCGCTTGCATACTGTGAAGGCGGTTTCTACGGCGGACATCTGAAACCGAATGAAAAGATTGGCAAGATCCTGAAGCCTATGACAGCTTCCTTCGGTATCACAGCGTTAAATGAGCTTCAGGAACTTTACAATGGCAAATCCATTGCCGAGGATGGGGCGTTTGCTCTGGAGGTCCTGAAATATATCAATGACAAGGTAAATCAGTACAAGAAGGAAGATGGTTATCTTTATGCGATCTACGGAACACCGGCAGAGAGTCTTTGTGGCCTGCAGGTAGAGCAGTTCCGTAAGATGTATGGAATCATTGAGGGCGTTTCTGACAGACCATATGTGAGCAACAGCTTCCACTGCCATGTAACAGAGGATGTAACTCCGATCGAGAAACAGGATCTGGAGGGACGTTTCTGGGAGCTCTGCAATGGCGGTAAGATTCAGTATGTACGTTATCCGATCGGCTACAATAAGGAAGCTATCCGTACACTGATCCGCAGAGCCATGGATCTGGGATATTATGAGGGAGTGAACCTTTCTCTTGCATACTGTGACGATTGTGGTCATGAGGAACTGGAGATGGATGTATGCCCTGTCTGCGGTTCCAGAAATCTGACCAAGATCGACCGTATGAACGGATATCTTTCCTACAGCCGTGTCCATGGAGATACCCGCCTGAATGAGGCGAAGATGGCTGAGATCGCTGAGCGAAAATCTATGTAAATACTGGCTGCCCGATCAACTGTGTAACAGTGATCGGATGTAGAGTCAGACAGTATAAAAAATATCCCGCAGAGCTGCCGGTAAGACCAGCAGCCGTCTGCGGGATATTTTTATGTAAAGTGAAGTTTTATAGTTCACTTTGTATTCTGAGTCCGTAAAATGATCATTTAATGATAGTTCCGGTCTTCTCACGGTAGCCGTCTTTTGCATGGGCCATGTCTGTGATGATGGTACGGCGTCCGGTTCCCTTCTCCACGAAGGAAACACCTGCTTCGATCTTAGGAAGCATGGAGCCTGCCGCAAACTGTTTGCCGGCAATATATTTCTTGGCATCTTCTGTGGAAATAGTATCCAGATAAGATTCGTGATCCGTATTATGGTCAAGGCTTACTTTCTCGACGCTTGTAAGGATCATCAGAGTGTCAGCGTTCAGTTCTTCTGCAAGAAGTCCTGCTGCCAGGTCTTTCTCGATGATGGCGCTGGCACCATTCAGATGAGTTCCCTGCTCAAGAACCGGGATTCCGCCGCCGCCTGCAGCAATGACGATCTGCTCTGCTGCAGAGAGGACCTTTACGGTTTCAATCTCTACGATCTTCTGTGGCTTCGGTGCTGCAAGGATACGTCTGTACTGACCCTCGCCCACCTTTGTGACAAAGTTTCCTTTTTCTTCTTCAGCCTCGGCCTCTTCTGCGTTAAGAACACGTCCAATGATCTTCTCTGGCTCTGCAAATGCTTCATCGTATGGATCGATGACAACCTGTGTCAGAACTGTGCTGACCGGTTTGTAGATCCCTCTGGAGATAAGCTCAGCACGGATGGCGTTCTGAAGGTCATAGCCGATATAACCCTGGCTCATGGCGGAACATACGGACATTGGTGCAAATGTATAATCAGGATGTGCCTTACCGAATTCATTCATTGCGGTGTGGATCATCCCTACCTGCGGACCGTTGCTGTGGGAGATCACTACGCGGGTTCCCTCCTCTACCAGATCTGCGATTACCTTCGCTGCGAGTTTTGTAGCTGTTTTTTGCTCTGGAAGTGTGGTGCCAAGTGCCCGGTGGCCTAATGCAACTACTACGGTTTTTTCGCTCATAGGAAATACCTCGTTTCTCTTTAAAATTGGAATGAAATCAGTTACTGTATCCAGTAACGAGTACATCGAAAACGACGTACGAGTATTATATTTTATTATAAAAGACCTATGTGGGAAATGCAATAGAAAATCGAGTGTTTTCCAAGACAGGAAAAACCGCCTGATCCAGTCAGACGGTTTGATTCCTACTATTTTTTGAGGGGGGAGATAGAGAGTGGTTTTTCATCTATCCAACACCTATTATATAGAGAAAATATGTTTAAAATATGTCGTTAATCTAAAAGAAATGGAAAATTTATAAAGAAAGTTTAAACAAACTTTATAATTTTTATATCCGGTTGCGCATGGTCTGAAAATGTGATACATTGAAAAAGTCTTGATCCTGCATTCTGCGGGATCTGTTCACGCATCATTTCGATGCAGAAATCCATTTTATTTTATCGAAAAAAATATTGATCATGCACCATTTGCCGGGGAGGGATGCCTTTGTCTGTGGAAAAGTAAGCTTCTGTAAAAAAACATGTGTATAAGAAATGCCAGATCAGGCAGAAATGAGGAAGAGCCATGAAAAACAGAATATGGAAACAGATGAAGAAAGCCGGAATTGTGACAGTGCTGGCAGGAGCCATGCTGGGGGGAACAATAGAACCGAAGCTGACTCTGGGAGCAGATTTTTTGCCGGGACAGGCACCGTTTATCGATCAGAGTGTGTTCTGGAAAGACATAGAATCCGGACAGGCGGAGCTTGGAATCCGGATTCGCGGCCTGAATGAATGGCTGCCCGGGAGAAGGTTTTCGGAGGATAAGGAGAAAAATGAGAAGTGGGACGATGAATTTCATAAGATTGAAGATCCATCGGTGGAACAGGAAAAGGAGTCAGAACAGGAGCTGCCGGAGGATGACTTGCAGCAGGAAGAGAAGGCAGAACAGGAATTGCCGGTGGATAAGGTTGTGGAAGGAATCGGAATAGAAATGGAGGAAGGATATGAGCACGTGGAGCAGCTGGCATCCGGGGAAACAGTACAGCCGGAGGATGAAGAGCAGGAGAAAACGGGTCCGCTCACACCGGAAGGAACGTCGACCGGAGGGGAAAATGTAGGGAATGAAGAGGAAGGTGAGTTTGAGGAGACGCAAAAGCTGACGCTGGTCACGTATATTTCGGAGTATTTTGTTCCGGAAACGGATTCTGTCCCGAAAAATATGGCTGCACGGCAGATTTCTGTAAGGAGCCAGAGCGGTGAAGCTACAGAGATCACAAAGCTGGAAAGCGTGCTGAACGTGGAGCAGAACGGGCAGGATGAGATCTTTTTCCGTATCCCGCTGATTCTGCGGCAGGAATACCGTTTTCCGGCAGAGAAAAGCAGTTATCCTGTGACTCAGGAGGAACCGCTTCAGAAGGACTGTACCGGTGCGGGAACCTTTCTCATGACAGAAGAAAACGGGGAAGAGCTGGTGATCGCAGAGGGAATCTCGCCTATGCTGGACGTGGAGGCTGCTGAGGCTGATATGGAATTGTCGGTAATTGCACAGAATAAAAAAATGAAAGCAGGGCAGACCATCCGTTATCAGGTAGAGATAGCCAATACCGGAAAGCTGGATCTTGCAGATATCCGTCTGACCAGCAGCCTTTCCTGCCCTAAGATCCGGCAGCTGTGGGAAGATGCAGAAGGCCTTCTAACAGAAGGGGCTGTGGCGGAATTTGCAGAATTAAAAGCCGGAGAGAGCAGGAGCTTTTATGTACAGGCGCCGCTTCTGGATGAACAGGAAAAAGATCTGGAGCACCAGGTGGAAGCAGAGGCCAGGGTGAAGGACAGAGCGGATGAAGTGATCCGGAAGAACGCCTCCACTATAAATGGTCTGGAGGCACTGAAGGCGGATCTTTCTGTAAAGAAAACTGCAGACAAAGAAACCGCTGCACCGGGTGAGACTGTGACCTATCAGATCTGTATCGTGAATACCGGTGAAAAAACGCTTCATTCGGTTGTGGGAACGGAGCGCTTTCAGGCAGCAGGGATCCATGCACAGTTTCTGGAGCAGGAAGGTGTAACGCTCAACAGCAGCCGTACAAAGGCAATGATCCAACAGATCCCGCCGGGAGAGGCAGTTTCTCTTCAGGCTGTGGTGAAGATTCCGGGAAAAACAGCGGATCAGAAGCTTTTTAACCAGGTGACGGTCACAAGCCAGGAAACCGGAGAGCGATTGATGGAGGCCTCCGCTTCTGTCATGGTAAAAGGAGAGGTGGCTATTACGCCGGAAGAAGGGCTGCCTTTGCAGGGAGATGACCAGGGTCCGGCTTCCGGTCAGATACAGATGGCAAGAACTGCGTCCACACATCCGAAGACCGGAGATGATACCAGGAGGGATTTGTGGACGCTTCTGGCAGTGACAGCTTTGGTGACTGTGCTGGGCGGCATCTGGCTCCGGAAAAAATATGCGGATATTTATGGAAAAAGCTGATGTTACTGAGAACGGAGTGAACAGTAACAAGCTGATATTTTACAAGGCGGCCGTACCTCAAAGAAACGTTGAAAACAGGGGGGAGGTGTGCTATTCTATATGGTATGTACAGAAAATAAGAACAGTATATTTCCCGCCTCCGGTGTGCTGCCCGTCAGACCGGAAAAAGGGAAGATGGAGGAGAAAAATGAATCTTTTATCCTTATTGGAACATCTTGAATACAAATGCCTTCAGGGAAGTACAGAGCAGGAGGTTTCTTCTGTTGTATATGATTCCCGCAAAGTAGAAGAAGGGAGCCTTTTTATCTGCATCAGAGGTGCGGTCGTGGATGGACATAAATTTATACCTGATGTTGTGGCAAAGGGTGCGAAGACACTCATCGTGGAAGAAGCGGTGGAGGCACCGGAGGATGTGACAGTGATCCAGGTAGAGGATACCCGTTACGCCATGGCCTTTATTTCAGCAGCATGGTTCGGACATCCGGCAGAAAAGCTCAAAACCATCGGTATCACCGGAACCAAAGGAAAAACAACTACAACCTATATGGTGAAATCGATCCTTGAGAATGCCGGATATAAGGTTGGTCTGATCGGAACCATCGAGGCTGTTATCGGGGAGAAGCATATCCCGGCAGCCAACACGACACCGGAATCCTATATGGTACAGAAATATTTTCATGATATGGTAGAAGCAGGCTGCGATGCGGTCGTTATGGAGGTTTCCTCACAGGGACTGATGCTTCACAGAACCCAGGGATTTGTGTTTGATTTTGGAATTTTCACAAATATTGAACCAGATCATATCGGACCGAATGAGCACAAGGACTTTGATGATTATCTGCACTGCAAATCCATGCTTCTCAGACAGTGTAAGGTTGGTATCGTAAATCGTGACGATGAACACTTTGACCGCATTATCGAAGGCCACACCTGTAAACTTGAAACCTATGGATTTTCCGAAAAAGCAGATCTCCGTGCAGAGGGCGCCAGACTCGTTGGAAGAAAGGGCTATCTGGGAATTTCCTATCATGTTAAGGGACTTATGGATTTTCCTGTGGAGATCGATATTCCAGGTAAGTTCAGCATTTACAATTCTCTGACTGCCATTGCCATTTGCCGCCATTTTAAGGTATCCGAGGAGAATATCATCAAAGCTCTGAAGGTGGCCAGGGTTAAAGGCCGTATTGAGATGATCAAGGTATCTGACGAATTCACACTGATGATCGATTACGCACATAATGCCATGGCGCTGGAGAGCCTTCTCGGAACACTGAAGGAATATGATCCGCACAGACTGGTATGCCTGTTTGGCTGTGGCGGAAACCGTTCCAAGCTGCGCCGTTATGAGATGGGTGAGGTTTCAGGAAAGATGGCAGATCTGACCATCATTACTTCAGATAATCCGCGAGATGAGGATCCACAGGCCATCATCGATGATATTAAGATCGGAATGGCAAAAACAGATGGAAAATATGTAGAGATCCCGGATCGTAAAGAGGCGATCGCCTACGCGATCCATCATGGTGAGCCGGGAGATATCATCGTCCTTGCCGGAAAGGGCCATGAGGATTATCAGGAGATCAAGGGTAAGAAATATCCCATGGATGAGCGTGTACTGATCCGGGAGATCCTGGAAGAAGATCAGAAAGCGTAAATGGATGATCTATGCAGATGTGATCATTGACATTTCTCATGAAAAGCTGGACCGGGATTTTCAGTATCGTGTACCTGAGGAGCTGGTGCAGGCAATAAAACCCGGAGTTGTGGTCACAGTGCCCTTCGGAAAGGGAAATACCCTTCGGAAAGGCTATGTGACCGGGATCTCCGGAACGGCAAAATATGATGCGTCAAAGCTCAAGGAGATCCGGGGAGTGTCCACAGACAGTGAGACAACAGAATCCCGGCTGATCGCACTTGCGGCCTGGATGAAGGAGACCTATGGCTCCACCATGATCCAGGCACTGAAAACAGTTCTGCCTGTAAAAGACAAGGTCCGTGCAAAAGAGAAAAGACTGATCCTTTTTACAGGGAAAAAGGAAGAGGGGCAGGCACTTCTTGGCAAGCTGGAAGGCAGCCGCTTTAAAGCACGTGAGCGGTTCCTTCGGGCAATCCTGGAGGCCGGGAGCCTGGATTATACCTATGCCTCCAAAGAGCTTGGGGCAGGCATTTCCGTTCTTGATTTTTTTGAAAAAAAAGGTCTGATAACTATTGAAAGTCAGGAAATGTATCGCATTCCCGAGGGGCTCGGCCTGGTGAAGGAGAACATGGAGCTGAGTCTGAACCAGGAACAGCTTTTGGCGGCAGAGCAGATCTTTCGGGAATGGCAGGAGCCGGACCCAAGGCCTGCACTTCTTTTCGGAGTGACCGGAAGTGGAAAGACCCAGGTTTATATGCGCCTGATCCAGAAGGTACTGGAGGAGGGAAAACAGGCGATCGTGCTGATCCCTGAGATCGCGCTTACTTATCAGACAGTTAGGCGCTTTTATGCCATGTTCGGAGATAAGGTTTCGGTTCTGAACTCCAGACTTTCCCAGGGAGAACGTTATGATCAGTTCAAAAGAGCAAAACGTGGTGAGATCCAGGTGATGGTAGGACCCAGATCCGCACTGTTCACACCGTTTTCAGATCTGGGACTGATCGTTATCGACGAAGAGCATGAACCCACCTACAAAAGTGAGAATACGCCAAGGTACCATGCACGTGAGACTGCCATTGAGAGGGCACGAATGGAACATGCCCGTGTGGTCATGGGATCAGCCACTCCGTCATTGGAAGCCTACAGTCATGCCTGTGACGGAGAATATCTTCTGGTAAAGTTAAACGCACGTTATGAGGAAAGGCCTCTTCCACAGGTATCAATCGTGGATCTTCGGGAAGAATTAAAGAAAGGAAACCGCTCGGTACTGAGTCTGGAGCTGAAGAGGGATCTGGAGCAGGTCCTTGAAAGAAGAGAACAGGCCATGCTGTTTCTGAACCGGAGAGGATATGCGGGCTTTGTTTCCTGCAGAGCCTGCGGTCACGTTATGAAATGTCCCCACTGTGATGTATCTCTAAGTGAACACAATGGCAATCGTCTGATCTGTCATTATTGCGGCTATGAGACTGTGAAACCGGAAATCTGTCCGTCCTGTGGTTCACCGCACATTGGTGGATTTAAGGCAGGAACCCAGCAGATCGAGAAGGTCATTGAAAAAGAATTCCCGAAAGCCAGGGTACTTCGAATGGATTTTGATACCACAAGGACCAAGGACAGCTATGAGAAGATCCTGGCTTCTTTTGCAAAGCATGAGGCAGATATTCTGGTGGGGACCCAGATGATCGTCAAGGGACATGATTTTCCGAATGTGACTCTGGTAGGAGTGATCGCAGCAGATCTTTCGCTGAATATGGATGACTATCACTGCGGGGAGCGTACATTCCAGCTTCTGACTCAGGCAGTTGGACGTTCCGGCAGAGGGAATCGGCCGGGGCAGGCGGTGATCCAGACATATCAGCCGGAGCATTACAGTATCCAGGCTGCGGCTATTCAGGATTATAAGAAATTTTATAAAGAAGAAATGGGGTATCGGATGCTTCTGGACTATCCGCCGGCAGCCCATATGATGACTGTTTTTGGCGCCTGCCAGGATGAAGAACTTCTGAAAAATGCCATGTATTATATAGAAGTTTTTATCCGCAGGGTAAGTCCGAAGGAAGAGCTTCACATGATCGGACCTGCAGCTGCATCGGTAGGTAAGGTAAAGGATGTTTATCGTCAGGTGATCCATCTGAAGCACAGGGATATCTGCTTTCTCACAGCAGTCAGAGAGAAGCTGGAGAAATATATAGAGATAAATTCCGGATTCCGGAAAATATACATTCAATTTGATATGAATTAAAGGAGAAGAAAAATGGCACTTAGAACAATCCGTGTACAGGGGGATTCTGTACTGACAAAAAAATCCCGGCCAGTAGACAAAATGACACCGAGGATCGGGGAACTGATCACAGATATGCTGGATACCATGTATGATGCAATGGGTGTTGGCCTCGCTGCACCACAGGTAGGAATCCTGAAACGTATCGTTGTCATCGATGTAGGTGAGGGCCCGATCGTGCTGATCAATCCGGAGATCCTTGAGACAAGCGGCGAGCAGACCGGTGACGAGGGATGCCTGAGCGTTCCGGGAATGGCAGGACAGGTAACACGTCCGAACTATGTGAAGGTAAAAGCACTTGATGTAAATATGAACGAACAGATCTACGAGGGAGAGGGCCTTCTGGCAAGAGCGTTCTGTCATGAGATTGACCATCTGGATGGAAAAATGTATACAGAACTTGTGGAGGGAGAACTTCACAAGGTAACTTATGATGAAGAAGACTAAAGGCGGGATACTATGAAGATTATTTATATGGGAACTCCGGACTTTGCGGTGGCGCCTCTTGTAGCACTGGCAGAGAACGGATATGAAGTGGAGGCTGTGATCACACAGCCGGACAAACCGAAGGGCAGAGGCAAAACTATGATGCCTACTCCTGTAAAAGAAGAAGCACTGAAACACGGGATCCCGGTACTGCAGCCGGTGAAGGTAAGAGATCCTGAATTTGTGGAAGAACTGAAAAATCTTGCACCGGACATCATCATTGTTGCGGCATTCGGGCAGATCATTCCAAAGAGCATCCTGGATATGCCGAGATTCGGATGTATCAATATCCATGCGTCTCTGCTTCCTAAATATCGTGGAGCTGCACCGATCCAGCAGGCGGTGATCGACGGTGAAAAAGAATCCGGCGTTACCATTATGCAGATGGGAACCGGTCTGGATACCGGTGATATGATTTCCAGGATCGTGGTTCCGCTTGCCAAAGATGAGACAGGTGGAAGCTTGTTTGATAAGCTCGCACAGGCAGGTGCAGAGCTTCTGGTACAGACTTTACCGTCCATTTTTGACGGAACTGCAACCCGCGAGAAACAGCCGGAGGAGAGTCCAACACCATATGCTGCCATGATCTCCAAAAAAATGGGGCTTCTGGATTTCAGCAAAAATGCGGAAGAACTGGAGCGTCTGGTAAGAGGCCTTGATCCATGGCCAAGCGCTTTTACCTTTATCAATGGAAAAACATTGAAGGTCTGGAAGAGCTCTGTTCTGGAAAAACAGGCACAGGAAGCACCGGGAACTGTGATAGCCGCTGACAAAGGAGGAATCCAGGTAGCATGCGGTCAGAAGGTACTCGTGCTCCATGAAGTGCAGCTGGAAGGCAAAAAACGCATGGAAGCGGATGCGTTCCTTCGGGGATATCAGTTGAAACCAGGAGACATGTTCAGAGATTCCAGGGAGTGATGAGTTATGTACGGATATGGTTATTACGGATGGGGAATGGACCCCACGATTCTTTTGCTCGTGATCGGAATGCTTCTTTCTCTTGCGGCATCCGCGAAGCTGCGCAGTACCTTTGCAGTCTATAAAAAGGTCCGGAGTCATTCAGGTATCACCGGTGCGGAAGCTGCACAGCGGATCCTGAGAGCGGCTGGGATCACAGACGTACAGGTGGTTCCGATCCGCGGAAGTCTTACGGATCACTATGATCCGAGAACGAAAACGGTTTCCCTTTCAGAAGATATTTATGGAAGAAATTCTCTGGCGGCTGTGGGGGTGGCAGCACATGAATGTGGCCATGCGATCCAGGATGCGATCAATTATGCACCACTGAATATCCGTTCAGCCATTGTACCTGCCGCAAATATTGGTTCCCAGCTTTCATGGCCGCTGTTTATCGCAGGACTGATCTTTTCCATTGATCCGCTGGTAACTCTGGGAATTGTTTTGTTTTCACTGGCAGTACTGTTTCAGCTGGTGACACTTCCGGTTGAGATCAATGCGTCTTCCAGAGCGCTTAAAATGCTGGAAAGTACAGGTATCTTAGGTGCAGATGAAAAAAAGGGTGCAAGAAAAGTACTTACAGCGGCAGCGCTTACCTATGTAGCAGCTCTGGCGGCATCTATTCTGCAGCTTCTGAGACTGATTATCCTTGCAGGAGGTAGAGATCGTGATTAGCAGCGGAGTAAATACCAGAGAACTGATCCTTGAGATCCTGTTACAGATCGAGGAGGAGGGTGAGCACAGCCATATTGCGATCCGGAATGCGCTTTCCAAATATCAGTTTCTTCCGAAACAGGAACGTAGCTTTATTACAAGAGTATGTGAGGGAACCCTGGAATACAGGATCTATATTGATTATGTCATCGATTCTTTTTCCAAGGTTTCTGTAAACAAGATGAAACCGCAGATTCGTGAGATCCTGAGAAGTGCGGTATATCAGCTGAAATTTATGGACAGTGTTCCGGACAGTGCAGTATGCAATGAAGCGGTAAAGCTGGCACAGCGAAAAGGCTTTTATAATCTAAAGCCCTTTGTCAACGGGGTGCTCCGTACGATCGCAAGAGAGATCGGTGATCTGGAGCTTCCTTCCAGGGAAGAAAACGAAGTCCGTTATCTTTCTGTGAAATATTCCATGCCGGAATATCTGGTAGAAAAATGGAAAGCAGCCTACGGAGTGAAGACTACGGAGAAGATCCTGGAGGATTTTCTGACAGAAAGACCGATCACAGTACGGTGCCGTACTCATAAGGCGTCTCTGAGAGAAATCGTCACCAGTTTGAAGTCTCAGGGAGTGACAGTAGAACAGGCTCCTTATCTTCCCTATGCACTGAAGATTTCCGATTACAATCATATTTTGACACTTGAGACCTTCCTTCAGGGAAAGATCCTGGTGCAGGATGTAAGCTCTATGCTTGTAGCGGAAGCTGCAAGTCCGAAAAAAGGTGACCATATCATCGACATGTGCGCTGCACCAGGTGGAAAAAGCATCCATGCGGCAGACAAAATGGGGGATTACGGAAATGTGGATGCCAGAGATGTAAGTCAGTATAAGGCAGATCTTATCAAAGAAAACATCCACAGGACCGGAGTGATCAATGTGGAAGCCAGAGTTCAGGATGCAACGGTATATGATCCGGATTCCGAACAGGCTGCGGATATTGTGATCGCGGATGTACCGTGCTCCGGTTATGGAGTTATCGGCAAGAAACCGGAAATCAAATACCGGGCAACTCCGCAGAAACAGGAAGAGATCGTAATGCTCCAGAGAATGATCCTGGATAAGGCTGCAAAGTATGTGAAACCGGATGGAACGCTGATCTTCAGCACATGTACCATTGCCCGGGAAGAAAACGAAGAAAATGTATTATGGTTTTTAAAGAATTATCCGTACCGGCTGGAAAGCCTGGATCCGTATATTCCGGAGGAACTGCACTGTAAATCCACGAAGCTTGGCTATCTGCAGCTTCTGCCGGGAATACATAAGACAGATGGATTCTTTATTGCCAGATTCAGAAGGAAATAACAGAAAATGACAGATGTAAAATCCATGACCATGGAGGAATTGAAGGAATTCATGACAAAGATCGGTGAAAAGCCTTTCCGGGCGAAACAGATCTATGCATGGCTTCACCAGCAGCTGGTTACCTCCTGGGATGAAATGACAAATCTTTCCAAAAGCCTCAGGGAAAAGCTTTCGGCTTATCCGATCACAGCACTGACCCAGGCAGATGTAAGGATCTCAAAAATTGACGGAACCAGAAAATATCTGTTCCAGCTGGAAGATGGAAATGTGATCGAGAGTGTTCTCATGCGGTATCACCACGGAAATTCTGTGTGCATTTCTTCTCAGGTGGGCTGCCGTATGGGATGCAGATTCTGTGCATCTACCATCGGAGGACTGACCAGATGCCTGAAACCGTCCGAGATGCTGGATCAGATTTACCGTATCCAGGCAGATACCGGTGAACGTGTGGCCAATGTAGTTGTGATGGGAACCGGTGAGCCGATGGATAATTATGACAATCTTGTCCGTTTTGTCCGGATCCTTACCGACGAAAACGGTCTTGGGATCAGTCAGAGAAATGTGACGGTTTCTACCTGTGGGATCGTGCCGAAGATGTATGATCTGGCTGAAGAAAAGCTTCAGATCACTCTGGCACTTTCCCTTCATGCTCCAAATGATGAAAAACGACAGGAACTGATGCCGATCGCGAATAAGTATTCCATGGATGAGGTTCTGGATGCCTGCAGAAATTATTTTGACAAAACAGGCCGAAGGATTACCTTTGAGTACAGTCTTGTAGCTGGCGTCAACGACAGTGAAGAAGATGCGAGACAGCTGGCAGGCCGTATAAAAGGCATCAATTGCCATGTAAATCTGATTCCGGTCAATCCCATCAAGGAACGCTCCTATGTGAGGTCTACTCGACAGGCTGTGGAGAATTTCAAAATAAAACTTGAAAAATACGGAATTAATGTTACTATTAGAAGGGAAATGGGCAGCGATATCGACGGTGCCTGTGGACAGCTAAGAAAAAGTTACATGGAAAAAACAGAAAGCGAGAAGTGACATGAGGATATACTCAGCTACTGATGTAGGGCAGAAGCGGAAGATGAATCAGGATTACGTGTTTGCATCTGAAGGTCCGGTTGGAAATCTGCCTAATCTTTTCACAGTCGCGGACGGAATGGGCGGACATAACGCCGGTGACTATGCATCCTCACATGCAGTACGGATCCTTGTGGATGAAATCCGTGAAGATGCGGATTACAATCCTATGAAGGTTATTCGTCATGCGATCGAAGCTGCGAACACGGAGATCAGAAACCGTGCGCAGGAAGACGAAAACCTCCGGGGCATGGGAACCACTATGGTGGTGGCGACTATTGTAGATCAGTATGCCTATGTAGCCAATGTGGGTGACAGCCGTTTATATGTGATCCAGGACGGAATCCGCCAAGTCACCAGAGATCATTCCCTGGTACAGGAAATGGTGAGAATGGGCGAGATCAGCGAAGCGGAAGCACGGAATCATCCAGATAAGAACATCATTACAAGGGCACTTGGCGCGGAGAAAACGGTGGATGTGGATTTCTTTGATCTGAAACTTGAAAAAGGATGTACGATCCTGATGTGTTCAGACGGTCTCAGCAATATGGTTGAAGATGAGAAGATCCAGGAGATCATATCCGATCCGGAAGCAGATATTGATCAGAAGGGCAGTGCGCTCCTTCGGGAAGCAAATCAGAATGGTGGTAAGGATAATATTGCAGTCGTACTGGTAGAGCCATTCACGAATGAGGTGGAAGCATGTTGAAGACGGGAATGATCATAGCCGAGCGCTATGAGATCGTAGGAAAAATCGGAACTGGCGGAATGGCAGATGTCTATAAGGCTATGGACCATAAGCTGAACCGTTTTGTTGCCGTGAAGGTCCTGAAACCGGAGTTTCGGGAAGACACCACGTTTATAAAGAAATTCAGAAGTGAGGCCCAGGCGGCAGCTGGTCTTACACATCCGAATATCGTCAATGTATTTGACGTAGGAGATGACGGCGGTGTTTATTACATTGTTATGGAACTGATCGAGGGTATCACTCTGAAGGAATACATCTCCAAGAAGGGAAAGCTTTCCATTAAAGAGGCCACAAGTATCGCAATCCAGGTTTCTATGGGTCTGGAGGCGGCACACAGCCATGGTATCGTTCACAGAGATGTGAAACCTCAGAATATCATTATTTCCACAGATGGTAAAGTAAAGGTGACAGACTTTGGAATTGCCAGAGCTGCATCTTCCAATACGATCAGCTCCAATGTAATGGGATCTGTACATTACAGCTCACCTGAGCAGGTGAGAGGCGGATACAGCGATGAGAAGAGCGATATCTATTCTCTTGGAATCACACTGTATGAGATGGTCACAGGAAGAGTTCCTTTTGACGGAGATACCACTGTGGCGATCGCTATCAAGCATCTGCAGGAAGAGATGGTTCCGCCAAGTGTTTATACACCGGACCTTCCGTACAGTCTGGAGCAGATCATTCTGAAATGTACACAGAAAAGTGTAGATCGTCGTTACAGCCGTATGGAGGATGTGATCGCAGACCTGAAGCATTCTCTGATCGATCCCCAGGGTGATTTTGTAAAGCTTACTACAGTTGACAACGATGCCAAGACGGTTGTGATCTCAGAAGAAGAGCTTGGTGAGATCAAACATACACCGAAGCAGATCACAAAACCGGAGATCACCGCACTTGAGGAAGAAAAATACGACGATAACGATTACGATGATGCAGAGGAAGAATACAGACCGAGATCCGAGCATAGATCCGGAAAGAAAAAGAAGCATCATGGTTCCGGAAGAGGCCTGACGATTGCGGCACTGATCGGAGGTGCAGTTCTTCTGATCGTTCTTGTGGTAGTGCTTGGACGTGCCGCAGGACTGTTTGGAACCGGCAGCAGCGGAGCTGCAGACAGCAGCAAGGCAGAAGCGAAGCAGGATTCAGCAGCTGACGGTCTGGCAACCGTTCCTGATCTTGTAGGCAAGACAGAGGAAGAGGCTAAAACACTTGCAAACGATGCACATCTGGGTGTCCAGATGGCCGGTGAGGAGGCATCCGATCAGGAAAAAGGCAGGATCTCCCGTCAGGAGACAGCTGCGGGAACACAGGTTGAAGCCAATACAACTGTGAAATACTGGGTAAGCACCGGAACAGCACAGGTTACGATCCCAGATCTGGATGGACGTACAGGAATCGATGCACAGCAGACTCTGGAAGATCTTGGACTTCAGGTAAATGTCCAGAAAGAATACAGCGACACAGATGACAACGGATATGCACTGGTAGATCCGGGATATGTTTACAATGTCGAACCGGCAGCAGGTACTTCTGTGCAGGCAGGCTCTTCTGTAACACTGACAGTCAGTCGAGGGGTTGATTATGGCGATAATGCTGAGGTTCCGAGTGTTGTAGGAATGACCAAGGATGATGCGCTTACTACTTTAGGTAAATTTATTGATATCCAGATAACAGAACAGCAGAGTACAGAAGCAGCAGGTACAGTTATCGCACAGGATCCGGAAGCCTATGCGGCAGCAGACCCGGATCAGCCGATCAGCATTACCATCAGCTCCGGTGACAAGGCTCCATCCACAGACAGCGCAGCATCTGCAGATAGTACAGCATCTACAGACAGTACAGCATCTACAGACAGCACAGCATCTGCGGACAGCACAGTATCCACAACTACATCTACAGCAGATGTCAATGCAAACACAGGCTGGAAATGTACACAGACACTGGATACCCCGTCCGGCTACAATGGAGGCGCGATCCGTCTGGAACTGATCCAGGACGTAAACGGTGAGCCTAAGGCATCCACCATCATCGACGGACAGAATATCAGCTTCCCGTATCAGCTTGATATCTCAGGTGCTGAGGGCGTTACCTCAGGAACTATCTATCTCTATGAAGAGAGGGACGGAGATTATCAGCAGCTTGGAACCTACACGGTTACATTCAAGAAAGCTGAGTGATCATGCAGGGAAAGATAATCAAAGGTATTGCCGGATTCTACTACGTATATGCAGAAGACGGTAATACATATGAATGCAGAGCCAAGGGAATTTTCCGTAAGGATAAATTCAAGCCTCTGGTAGGTGACAATGTGGACATTACAGTTCTGGATGAAAAGGAATTGGAGGGAAGTGTGACGGAGATCCACAAGCGGAAGAATTCTCTGATCCGTCCGGCTGTGGCCAATGTAGATCAGGCACTGGTGATCTTTGCCATGGATAATCCGAAGCCGAACTTCATGCTTCTGGATCGTTTCCTCATTATGATGGAGAGGGAAGGTGTTCCGGCAGTCATCTGTTTTAACAAAAAAGATCTGGCAACAACGGAAGAGCTGGAATTTCTCTATGAAACATACCAGAGCTGCGGCTATCAGGTGATCCTGTCAAGTGCCCTGAAGGGAGAAGGACTCGACGAGATCGAAAAAGTGCTTCAGGGCAGGACAACTGTGGTTGCCGGCCCATCCGGCGTGGGAAAATCTTCTCTTACAAATTCCCTTCAGGAAGAAGTGGAGATGGAAACCGGTGAGATCAGCCGTAAGCTGAAACGGGGAAAACATACCACGCGCCATGCACAGATCATACCGGTGGCACAGGATACATTCCTTGTGGATACGCCGGGATTTTCCTCCTTATATATTGAAAATATGGAGGAGCAGGAACTGAAGGATTACTTTCCGGAGTTCCGAAGATATGAAGGACAGTGCCGCTTTCAGGGGTGCCGTCACATACATGAACCGGGCTGTGCTGTTAAGGAAGCCCTTGAGAACAATGAGATCAGCAGACTCCGATATGAAGATTATCTGGAGCTGCACCAGGAATTAAAAGAGAAAAGGAGATACTGAGTCATGGAATACCGATTGTGCCCGTCGATCTTATCAGCAGATTTTAACAGACTGGGAGAACAGATCAAAATTCTGGAAAAGGAAGGCGTTGAATATCTGCATATTGATGTTATGGATGGAGATTTTGTTCCCAGCATTTCTTTTGGAATGCCGGTGATCAAATCGATCCGGAAAGAATCCAACATGTTTTTCGACGTACATTTGATGGTAACAGAACCGGAAAGATATATCCGCGATTTTGTAGAATGCGGAGCAGATTCCATTACTGTACATGCGGAGGCATGTGAGGATCTGGAGCGTACACTGGAGCAGATCAGGGCAGCAGGGGTAAAGGCGGCAGTTTCGATCAAGCCATCCACACCGGTAAATGACATCAGCCATCTTCTTGAAGATGTGGATATGGTGCTGATAATGACTGTTCAGCCAGGATTTGGCGGACAGAAATACATGGACGAATGCACGGAGAAGATCCAGGAGCTTCGTGAGCTTATTGATGAAGAAGAGCTGGATGTTGATATCCAGGTAGATGGTGGTATCAATGATGATACATTGGAGACGGTTATGCGTGCCGGTGCAAACCTCATGGTCGCAGGTTCCTGGGTATTTAAGGGCGATGTGGCAGCCAATGTAAGACACATTACAGAAAAAATCCACAATATCAAAAAAGAGCTGGACTGAAAATGATTGATACAATAATAATCAGCGGGGGCAATATCCAGAATGGTTTTGCCCTCGATTTTTTAAAAAAAAGAATAGAAGAAAGCCGAGGAGAGAAAATCACTCTTGTTGCTGCAGATAAGGGGATGGAATGGTTTATGAAAAACCGGGAATTTATTCCGGATCTTGCAATTGGGGATTTTGACAGTCTTTCCGAAGAAGGCCAAAAATATATGGAAAGCCTGAAGGGACCGGAGATCATCAGGCTGAAGCCAGAGAAGGATGATTCGGATACACAGTCTGCGGTAAACCAGATGATCCGCAAGGGCGCAAAGGATATCCTGATCCTGGGAGCTACCGGCACAAGGCTGGATCATGTGCTGGCGAATCTGGGACTGCTTTCCATGGGTAAGGAACAGGGCGTTCGTATTGCGATCGCAGATCAGTGGAATTATATCACACTTGCAGAAAGCGGAACCATACTGCACAGAGAGGAGCAGTTTGGAAAATATGTTTCATTCTTTACTGTGGGAGGTGATGTGACAGGCCTCACTCTGAAGGGATTTAAGTATCCGCTGAACGGATATCATCTGACAGTAGAAGACAGTGGCCTGACCGTCAGCAATGAGATTTCGGAAGAAACCGCAGAGATCCTGTATGAAAGCGGGCAGCTTCTGATGATCATGTCCAGGGACTGACAGTAACAATAATTGCCTCACAGTTGCGATTTCAGGCTGTGTATGGTAATATGTGACAGGGATGGCCTGAAAAACGGAAAGGCCTGTTTAAAGAGTATCTGAAAAATACTGTAAATAAATATATTGAAAGGACGTATATAGAGAGATGAAATTAGGAATCGTAGGTCTTCCTAACGTAGGAAAAAGTACATTATTCAATTCACTGACAAAAGCCGGAGCAGAATCCGCAAACTATCCGTTCTGTACTATCGACCCCAATGTGGGTGTTGTAACCGTTCCGGATGAGAGACTGAATCTTCTCGGAGATTTTTATAAATCAAAAAAAGTAACACCGGCAGTGATCGAATTCGTCGATATTGCAGGTCTTGTAAAAGGCGCATCTAAGGGAGAGGGACTTGGAAACCAGTTCCTTGCAAATATCCGTGAGGTAGATGCTATCGTTCACGTGGTACGCTGCTTTGAGGATTCCAATGTTGTTCATGTAGATGGAAGCATTGATCCGCTCCGCGATATCGAGACTATTAATCTGGAGCTTGTTTTCTCTGATCTTGAGATCCTCGAGAGAAGAATTGCCAAGGTTACCAAGACTGCACGTATGGATAAGGAAGCTGCCAAAGAGCTTACATTCCTTGAAAAAGTAAAGGCACATCTGGAAGAGGGACAGCTTGCCATTACTCTGGAAACAGAGAACGAAGATGAGGATGCATGGCTTGCAACCTATAATCTTCTTACTGCAAAACCGGTGATCTATGCGGCTAACGTTGCAGAGGATGATATCGCAGATGATGGGGCGAACAATCAGTATGTACAGGCAGTACGTGAATACGCTGCCAAACAGAACAGCGAGGTATTTGTGATCTGTGCGCAGATCGAGGAGGAGATCTCCGAGCTGGATGAGGATGAGAGAAAGATGTTCCTTGAGGATCTGGGACTGACAGAATCCGGCCTGGAGAAGCTGGTGCGCGCAAGCTATCACCTTCTTGGACTTATGAGTTTCCTGACAGCAGGAGAGGATGAGACAAGAGCATGGACTATCAAGATCGGAACCAAGGCACCGCAGGCAGCAGGTAAGATCCACACAGACTTTGAACGTGGATTTATCAAAGCAGAGGTTGTGAATTATCAGGATCTTCTGGATTGCGGTTCCTATGCAGGTGCCAGAGAGAAGGGCCTTGTACGTATGGAAGGAAAAGAGTACGTTGTACAGGACGGAGATGTGATCTTATTCAGATTTAACGTGTGATCACCAACGTCTGTGAAATACCGGCTGTAAGCTGAAAAATTATAACAGGTGATTTTATGGATATGTCAATTCGGTTTCCCGGATTAAATCTGGTTTTGGATCATGTGCCGAGATCCTTTGAGATCTTTGGCTTTGAGATCACGATCTATGGCGTCCTGATCGCGATAGGAATGCTTCTGGGAATCTTTTTTGTGGTACTGGAAGCCAGAAGAAATCATGAAGATCCGGATGCATATCTGGATCTGGCCATCATAACGCTGCTTTCCGGTGTGGCAGGGGCAAGGCTGCTTTATGCGGCTTTTTCCTGGAGCCTTTATAAAAATGATCCGGGACAGCTTCTGAATATACGGTCCGGAGGACTTATGTTTTATGGCGGACTTCTGGGCGGTGTGCTGGGTGGTGCGGTCTACTGCAGGATCCGAAAGAAATCCTTCTGGCAGATGGCAGATCTTGCCTGCATGGGACTTCTGATCGGGCAGATAATAGGAAAGTGGGGAAGCTTTTTTAACAGAGAATCTTTCGGGGAATATGCAGACAACATTTTTTCCATGCAGCTGCCGCTGACTGCGGTACGGGCAGGAGAGGTCACCACGGCTATGCGTGAAAAGCTTCAAACCGTGGACGGTGGTACCTGGATTTTGGTACAGCCCTTGTTTTTCTATGAAAGTCTCTGGTGTCTGCTTGTGCTTTTGGTGCTTATGATGCTGCTTCGCAAAAAAGTATTTCAGGGAGAGATCTTTCTGAGATATCTGGCAGGCTATGGTCTTGGAAGAGCAGTGCTCCAGTGGTTCCGCACAGATAAAATACTGTTTCCGGGAACCAGCGTGGATGTTTCACTGGTGATCTCGGTAATACTTTTTGTTCTTTGCACCGTGGTAGTTGCAGTGAAACGCGTGATGTCCAGAAAGCGGGCAAAAGTACGGATGAGAAGGATCGAGAAAGATCAGCAGGCAGAGAAAGAAGCGGAACAGCAACGGGAAAATGCAGCAGAGAATCTGGAAACAGAGACTGTACAGGGAGAAAAAAATGGATCAGAACGAGATACAGAAGAAAGAGGAAGCTCTTCGGAAAGTGTCACTTTTGCAGCAGCTGCAGGAGGAACGGAAGAAGCTGGACAGCCAGATCAGGAGCAGGAGCGATCTTCTGAAGAATCTGGAGGCCAGCCAAAGAGTTGACCGTATTCTGGAATTATATTACGGAAACTGAGATCAAACAGATATAGGATACAGATGCTTTTGTCTGATGGATCAGAATATAGGATAGGATACCGGCTTTTGGCTGATAAGAGCAGCAGAAAACTGCCCTGCAGGAAAACGTCTTCTACGACGTTTCCGGCAGGGCAGTTTTTGTGCTGTGCAGTAGGAATATATCAGTACATCTTTCGGAAATCCAGAGGAGTTGTGCCTGTGACTTTACGGAACATGGCGATAAAGTGGCTGGCATCGGAAAATCCGGAAGCGCCGGCAACATCTTGGATCTTCATATCCGGTCTGGAAAGCAGAAGCTCACGTGCGCGGCTGATGCGGTACATGGTAACGTACTCGTAAACCGAGCAGCCCATAAAACGGCGGAACAGACGGGAAAGATACTGCGGAGAGACAAAAACGCTCCGGCTCAGTTGCGCTGCAGTGATATCCTGCTGATAACCGGTTTCGATTTCTTTTATTACCGGGATCACATATCTCTGGTAGAGCGGATTATCCTGTATCTTCGGAGAAGCTGCACAGTCTGTAAAATTCATAAGAAAATTATAGCAGTCGGAAGAAAGAGATTTCATATCCGGTGTGGGCTGATGATATTTACGCAAGGTAGAAGAAATCATTTTCCGGATACTGGCTCCTTGTTCCTTTTCGATAAGGATCACTTCCTGGTTGTCTGTCATGGAAGGAATGCTGCCTGCCAGTGTTCCTGTGAAGGTGGCAAACATCGTGGTCCAGGAAGTAGACTCCCTGTGATAGGAATGAGGGACACCGGGGGCGATGAGGATGCCCTCGTTGGCTCCGAGAGTATAAAATTTTCCACGGACTTCAATGCGTCCGGTACCCTTTTCAGTCTGGAGGTAATGATAATACGGATATCCGTCCGGACGGAAGATATTAACCTGATTCCAGTGGTTCCCAAGAGATTCAAACATGAAGGGAGCACTGACCGGAGTGTTTCTGAAATAGATCGACATGATATTCACCTGTTTCTAAATGTTATATATTTTGGCGAAACATATTATACCATAATCCGGTGGATTATACTATAATGATCATAGCATAAAAAACGAAAGATCCGGCAGAAAAACAGAATCTGCCGGGCAGGAGGAAAAAATGAAAAAATTTGATCATTCTCTGTTAAAAGATCCCCGGTATTTCAGCGACGGAAGAATGGATGCCCACTCAGATCATACATATTATCGCTGTGAGGAAGAGAGAGAAGATGGGAAAACTTCTTTCCGTCACAGTCTGAATGGTCTCTGGAAGTTCCATTATGCACGGAATTATGCATCTGCTATCCCAGGCTTTGAGGAAGAAGCATATTCCTGTAAGGACTGGGAGGACATTTATGTGCCGGCACATATCCAGATGGAAGGATATGATGCACCGCAGTATGCCAATGTCCAGTATCCGTGGGAAGGCCATGAAGAACTTCATCCGGGACAGATCCCGGAACGTTTTAACCCGGTGGCAAGCTATGTGAGATATTTCCATGTGCCGGAGAGCATGAAAGGAAAAAGAGTATTTGTTTCATTCCAGGGAGCAGAGAGCGGCCTGGCTCTGTGGCTCAATGGAAAATTTGTGGGATACAGTGAAGATTCTTTTACTCCGTCAGAATTCGAGCTTACGGAATATCTGAAGGACGGCGAGAACAAGCTGGCGGCACAGGTGTTTAAATGGACAGCCAGCAGCTGGTGCGAGGATCAGGATTTTTACCGTTTTTCCGGAATTTACAGAGATGTTTATCTGTTTACGGTACCGGATGTCCATGTATATGATCTCAGGATCCGTGCCATTCCGGATGAAACTCTCAAAAAAGCCGAGCTTGAGATCGTGACCAGTACCTGGGGAAAAGGAAAAATGAAGCTTACACTTTCCAGAAAGGGAGAGATCCTTTTGCAGGAGGAAAGATCTCTGAACGGAGAGGATACCTGTACCTGGGAGATTCAGGATCCCCTTCTCTGGAGTGCAGAAGAGCCGAATCTCTATGATCTGGAGCTGGAGATCAGTGATGAAAGCGGAAAGCTCCAGGAGATTATCCCGGAGAAAGTTGGTTTCCGCCGTTTTGAAATGAAGGATGGTATCATGACCCTTAACGGAAAACGTATCGTATTCAAGGGTGTGAACCGCCATGAGTTCAGCTCTGTCACAGGAAGACATGTGTCCCGGGAGGAACTGCTCAAAGACATCGTGACCATGAAACAGAACAACATCAATGCAATCCGTACCTGTCATTATCCGGATGCATCTCCGATCTACCGTCTCTGTGATGAATATGGTATTTACATGATCGCAGAAAACAATCTGGAATCTCACGGAACCTGGGATATAGCAGAATTTACCGGAGATCACACGGATATCGTTCCGCACAACAAACCGGAATGGCTGGGCATGATGCTGGACCGTGTAAATTCCATGTATCAGCGTGACAAGAACCACCCGGCGATCCTGATCTGGTCCTGTGGAAATGAATCCTTTGGTGGAAAAGATATCTTTGAGATGTCTGAGTTCTACCACAAGAATGATCCTACAAGACTGGTACATTATGAGGGGGTTTTCCATGACCGCAGCTACAATGCCACCAGTGACATGGAAAGCCAGATGTATCCTTCCGTAGAAGCGATCCGGGAGTTCCTTGCAAAGGATGACAGCAAGCCGTTTATTTGCTGTGAGTATACCCATGCAATGGGAAATTCCTGCGGCGCAATGCATAAATATACAGATCTTACAGATACAGAACCGAAATATCAGGGTGGCTTTATCTGGGATTACATTGATCAGTCTATTTACAAAAAAGACCGTTACGGTAAAGAATTCCAGGCATACGGCGGAGACTTCGGTGAACGTCCTACAGATTATAATTTCAGTGGAAACGGTATCGCATACGGCGGAGACAGAGATGCTTCACCAAAGATGCAGGAGGTAAAATTCAACTACCAGAATATCACTGCGCAGGTAAGTGAGGATTCTGTTAAGATCATCAACAAAAATCTTTTTGTAAATACGGACACATTCCGATGTGAAGTGACTCTTGCAAAGAACGGTCATGTCCTCCGCAAAGAGACACTGGATACAGCGGTGGAGCCTTTAAGCCAACAGACCTACAGACTTCCATTTGGAAAACAGCAGCGCCCGGGCGAATATACGGTAACCGTAGCCTTCCTTCTCAGAGAAAAAACACTTTGGGCAGAGGCAGGACATGAGGTTGCTTTCGGCCAGTATGTTTATCAGGTGGAAGGAACACCGGAAGCTCCTGCGTGTGGCGTGGAGCTTGTGAGAAGCCTTCATAACATCGGTGTCCGCGGGGAAAATTTCGAAGTGCTGTTTTCCGTTCTCAATGGTGGGCTGGTTTCGTATAAATATGCAGGAAGAGAAATGATCGAAGCGATTCCGAAGCCCAACTTCTGGAGAGCACCTACAGATAATGATTGCGGAAGTCTGATGCAGATGCGCTATGCACAGTGGAAGATCGCCAGCATGTACGCAAGTCATAAGGATTACCGAAAAGGCATGTATGGTCCGGCCAATGCTCCGGAGACAACGGTTCACGAAAACAGCGTGGAGGTTGCTTTTACCTACATCCTGCCAACTACGCCTGCCAGTGAATGCCGTCTTGCCTATGAGGTAACCGGAGATGGAAGAGTAAAGACAACGCTGACCTATGATCCTGTAAAAGAGCTGGGCGATATGCCGGAGTTCGGAGTACTCTTTAAATTCAATGCGGATTATGATCATGTTCAGTGGTACGGCCTGGGACCGGCAGAGACTTATGCAGACCGGAAGCATGGCGCAAAGCTCGGCATTTATGAGAATCTCGTGACAGACAATATGGCACGCTATCTTGTGCCGCAGGAATGCGGAAACAAGGAGGAAGTACGCTGGGCAAAGATCACAGACAGAAAGGGCAGAGGAATGCTCTTTGAGATGGATAAAGAAAACGGCCCGATGATGTTCTCGGCACTTCCATATACTCCTCATGAAATGGAAAATGCCATGCATCCCTATGAGCTTCCGGCAATCCATTATACCGTTGTCCGTGCCGCAAAGGCGCAGATGGGTGTTGGAGGAGATGACAGCTGGGGTGCCCGCACCCATCCGGAATACCTTCTGGATACCAATGAAAAGATGAAATTTTCCTTTGTGTTCAAAGGCCTTTAAAATGTCATAAAATAACAGAACATAAAGTCAGAAAAAAGCTTCCGGCGACTGTCCGGAAGCTTTTTCATTTCATAATAATGCACAGAAAATAAACAGGTTGAAAAAAAACCTGTGGATATTTCATGAAATGAAAAAAAACTTGGATATGCACTTGTTTTTTCATGGTAAATAGTTTAGAATGATTACATAAGTGGTAGAAAGTGGTGAATAGTGGTAGCGAATGGGGATGAGTGGCAGAACACACCATTTGCACCCTGGAAGCACGAAGGGGAGAATCGTGTTTCACGAGAGTAGGTGGGTTTCATGTTCATGGGCGAGTATAATCATACGATCGACGCGAAGGGGCGTCTGATCATCCCTTCCAGGTTCAGGGAACTCTTAGGGGAAGAGTTCGTACTGACAAGAGGGTTGGATGGTTGCCTTTCTATTTATCCGATGGATGAATGGGTTGCTTTTGAAGAGAAACTCCGAGCATTACCACTTACAAATAAAGACGCAAGAACCTTTTCACGTTTCTTTGTAGCCGGAGCTACAACATGTCAGCTGGATAAGCAGGGAAGAATCCTGGTGCCGCAGACGCTGCGCCAGTTTGCTGGTCTGGATAAGGATGTGGTGCTTACGGGTAATCTGAACCGGATCGAGGTTTGGAGCAAAGAGAAGTGGAGCGAGAACTGCAATTATGATGATATGGACAGCATTGCGGAAAGCATGCAGAACATAGGAATCGTCATTTGAGCATAACGCAGGTAGAAATCCCACAGGAGACGGATATGGAATTTAAGCATAAATCTGTATTACTCAATGAGACCATTGACGGCTTAAGGGTAAAGCCGGATGGAATCTATGTGGATGGCACTTTAGGAGGAGCGGGACACGCCACAGAGGTGTGTAAGAAACTTTCTGCCAAGGGGAGATTTATTGGCATAGATCAAGACCAGGATGCGATAATTGCTGCGAGTGAACGGCTGTCAGCCTTTAATCAGGTGACAATCATTCGCAGCAATTATTGTTACATGGCAGATGAGCTGAGATCCCGTGGCATTGAGAAGGTGGACGGGATCCTGCTGGATTTGGGAGTGTCATCTTATCAGCTGGATAATGAAGAGAGAGGTTTTTCCTATCGGTACGATTCTCCTCTGGACATGCGAATGGACAGAAGACAGAGCCGTACAGCCGGTGATATAGTCAACGGTTATGAGGAACGGGAGCTGTATCGGATTATCCGCGATTACGGCGAAGATAAATTTGCCAAAAATATAGCGAAACATATTGTGGCTGCCAGAGAGCAGGCACCGATCCGGACAACCGGAGAACTGACAGAGATCATACGGGGTGCGATCCCCATGAAAATACAAGCTACAGGAGGACATCCGGCCAAGAGGACTTTCCAGGCAATACGTATTGAGCTCAACCGGGAGCTTGACGTGCTCCGGGATTCCCTGGACGGCATGATCGATCTCCTGGATGACGGAGGAAGGATCTGTATCATTACATTTCATTCTCTGGAAGACAGGATCGTTAAGACCATTTTCCGAAAAAATGAAAATCCCTGTACCTGCCCGCCGGATTTTCCGGTCTGCGTATGCGGAAAGAAATCCAAGGGTAAGGTGATCACAAGGAAACCGATCTTACCGGGAAAAGAGGAAATGGAAGAGAATCCGAGATCCAAAAGTGCGAAGCTTCGTATTTTTGAACGGAAAATGTAGTTGAGAGATGGAAGGTAGGCAAATGGCGAAGACAGGAAGAGGGACTACAGCCAGAAGAAATCGAAATACCGTCAGGAACAGCAGAGAAATGTATGTTCAGGGAAATGCGGTAAAACGGCTGCAGGAAGTTCCTCAGAGGACTGATCTGCCCGAGATACAGGAAAGGCGACGGCTGGCTCAGAAAAGAAAACAGAAATCCGCAGTACCTGTGACACCGGCAAAACAGGTGGTAAGCAGACAGGCACAGCGGAACCGGGAAAAGGCAATGGCCATGAACAAGGGGTTCGTTCTGTTTCTTACGGCAGTTTCCATCGCGGTACTTTTTACCTGTATCAATTATCTTCAGGTAAAATCCGAAATCACGGCGAGTATGAAAAATGTTGCAAATCTGGAATCTGAGCTTGCACAGCTGAAAGAAGATAACGATGCATATTACAGTCAGGTCACTTCTGCAGTGGATATCAGCGAGATCAAGAAAAAAGCTATCGGCGAGCTTGGAATGAAATATCCTTCGGAGGATCAGATACAGACCTATACCACGGAAGGAAACAGTTATGTGAGACAGTATCAGGATGTGGACACGCACAAGTAACAGAAGTACAGTTTTTAAGCAGGTGATCGATTGAGTACAAGAAGGCGCAGGCCGGTAAAAAAAATAAATTACAGTATGAAGAAAAAGCTGGCAGTACTATTTTCCTTAGTGTTGCTGGCTTTAGTCGGTTTGGTGGCAAGAATTACTTATATCAATGCCACCAGCGGAAGCAAATATCGAAAGCAGGTGCTGAGTCAGGCTCAGCAGAAATATGAAAATCAGACACTTCCGGCAAAAAGAGGCGATATCTATGACCGGAACGGGAATATCCTGGCAACCAGCAACAAGGTCTATAATGTGATCCTTGACTGTCTGGAGGTCAATAAGGATCAGGATTCCGTGGAGCCTACCATAAAGGCTCTTGTGGAAGTTCTGGGATTGGATGAAGATGAGATGCGGAAGCTTCTCACCGACAGCAGTACAAAAAAAAGTCAGTATCAGATCGTAAAGAAACAGATCTCCATGGACGACAAAAAAGCCTTCGAAAAATATGAAGATCCGGGAGACGACAGTGAACTGACTGCCACGCAGCTGAAAGAGCGTTCCAGGATCACAGGTGTATGGTTTGAGGAAGATTATCTCAGATCTTATCCGTTTAATGAGACTGCCTGTGATACCGTTGGATTTACACTTTCCAGAGATGTGGCGGATGCCGGACTGGAAGGATATTACAATGCGACACTTACCGGCGTGGATGGAAGACAGTACGGATACATCAACAACAATTCCGACGTAGAACAGACGATCATCGAACCGACGGATGGCAAAAGCATTGAGACCTCGCTGGATCTGGGACTTCAGCAGATCGTGGAAAAATACGTAAATACCTTTGAAGAAAAGATGGGAGCCAAAAATGTAGGCGTGATCATCGAGGATCCGAAAACAGGAGAGATCCTGGCAATGGACGGCGGTGACCGTTATGACCTGAATAACCCGAGAGATCTTTCAAATGTGTATTCCCAGAGTGAGATCGCTGCCATGAACGATGAGGAAACCGTGGAAGCGCTGAACGGGATGTGGAGTAATTTCTGTGTGACAGATGCCTACGAGCCTGGATCGGTTGTAAAGCCTATCGTTATGGGCTCCGCACTTGAAATGGGAGCGATTTCCGAGAGCGATAATTTTGTCTGTGACGGCGGACAGTCTTTTGGAGCGGAAGGTGCGACTACTTTTATCAAATGTGCGGTATGGCCGGATGCTCACGGGACAGAAGCTCTTTCCGATGTCATTGCCAATTCCTGTAACGATGGTATGATGCAGATCGCAGCAAAGATGGGAAAAGATAATTTTCTTAAGACACAGAGCGTTTTCAATTTCGGAACAAGAACCGGTATCGATCTTCCCAATGAGGGAAGCGGTGTGATCCATACCAGCGATACCATGGGAGAAACGGAGCTTGCATGCTCTGCTTTCGGACAGGGCTATACATTGACCATGATACAGGAGATCAATGCAATGTGTTCTGTGATCAATGGAGGATACTACTATCAGCCTCATCTGGTGACGAAGATCAAGGACAGCAGCGGCGGAATCGTAAAAACGATCTCTCCGACACTGATGAAGCAGACGATTTCCGAGAAGATATCTGCAGATATTCGCTCTTACATGGCTGCCAGCGTAGACCATGGTACCAGCCGTACCTCCAAGGTGCAGGGCTACAGCTCCGGTGGTAAAACCGGTACTGCCGAGAAGCTTCCGCGAGGCAATGGCAAGTATCTGGTATCCTTTATCGGATTTGCACCGGTAGATGATCCGGCGCTTGTGATCTATGTAGTTGTGGATGAGCCGAAGGTAGATGATCAGGCAAGCAGTACGTACGCACAGTACATTGCACAGGGAATCCTTTCCGAAGCACTTCCGTATCTGAATGTACAGCCGGATGAGGCAGAGGATGGAGAAGTTCCGACTACAGAGCTGTGGGAACTTTTTAAGGGAATCAGCGATTCTGCAACAGGAACCGGCGCGGACGGGCAGAAGGAGGCAATTTCCGATGAGAATGTACCAAGTCCGCCGGAAGATGCGTCGGAGGACAGTGATACCGAAGATAATAACGATATGCAGAGCGAAGGTCTTACCAACGAGGAGGCCGGTCTGGAATAGATAAAAAGAATACCCTCTCAGGGGAACGTCATATATTACAGTGACGACCTCTGAGAGGGATTTTTTTATGATCCGGACCATGGTTTATCACAGGAAAAAAATATGGGTGGTTTTTCTGATCTGCATAATGCTTCTTCTGGGACTTGTGGGAAGACTCTGGTATCTTATGAACGTCCGGGCAGAATATTATTCAAAAAAGGCGGAGGATCTTCATGAGCGGGAACGTGACATAAAAGCGGCCAGGGGAAAGATCCTGGACATCAGGGGAAATATTCTGGCGGATAACCGGACAGTCTGCACAGTATCGGTGATACACAGCCAGATCAAAGATCCTGAAAAAGTGATCCGCGTACTGTCCGGAGCATTGTCTGTAAAAGAAGAGGAAATCCGAAAAAAAGTTGAAAAAATTTCTTCTATTGAAAGAATACAGACAAACGTGGAAAAAAGCATTGGAGACAGGATCCGGGAATATGACCTTGAGGGAGTGAAGGTAGATGAGGATTATCGGAGATATTATCCTTATGGATCTCTCGCTTCAAAAGTACTGGGATTTACCGGAGGTGATAATCAGGGGATCATTGGTCTTGAAGTGAAATACGATGAGATCCTGAAAGGAGAGCCCGGAAAGATCCTCACAGTTACGGATGCACGTGGTGTGGAGATCGACGGAACCGGAGAACGGAGGAAGGAACCGGTGTCAGGAAATACTCTGCGTACCAGTCTGGATGTTAATATCCAGGAATATGTGCAGCAGGCAGCAGGTAAAGTCATGGAAGAAAAACAGGCGGAGAGAGTTTCCATACTGCTTATGAACCCTCAGAACGGAGAAATCTATGCCTGTGTCAATGTGCCTGAATTTGATCTGAACGATCCGTTTACTCTGAATACAGAAGAAACAGCAGCAGAGGGAGAAAAGAAGCAGGATCTTCTGAACCGGATGTGGAGAAACCCCTGCCTGAATGATACCTATGAACCTGGCTCGACTTTTAAGATCATCACTATGGCAGCAGGGCTGGAGGAAGGAGTGGTGTCAACAGAGGATCGTTTTTTCTGTCCGGGCTATAAGGTGGTGGAGGACCGGCGGATCCACTGTGCAAAGAGAACAGGACATGGTGCGCAGAGTTTTGTAGAAGGTGCCCAGAACTCCTGCAACCCGGTATTTATTGAGGTGGGCCTGCGGCTTGGAGCAGACCGTTATTACAAATATTTTAAACAGTTCGGACTTTTGAAAAAAACAGGGATAGATCTTCCGGGAGAGGCAGGAACGATCATGCATAACCCCAAAAATATGGGAGAGGTGGAGCTTGCCACGGTATCCTTTGGCCAGTCGTTTCAGATCACACCGATCCAGCTTGCAACAACCGTCAGTGGGATCATCAATGGCGGAAACCGGATCACACCTCATTTTGGGATCAGCGTGGAAAGTGCGGACGGAACAAAGGTGCGGACACTGGAATATCCGGTGGAAAGAGGGATCGTGTCCGGTGAGACTTCCCGTACAGTACGTACGATCCTGGAAACTGTAGTTTCAGAAGGCTCCGGAAAAAATGCCGGGATTCAGGGGTTTTCCATTGGGGGAAAAACAGCTACCTCTCAGACACTGCCCAGAGGCTCCGGCAGATATATTTCTTCATTTCTGGGGTTTGCCCCGGCAGAGGATCCGAAGGTCCTGGCTCTTTGTATCATCTATGTACCCCAGGGTATGTATTATGGTGGGATCATTGCTGCACCGGTGGTACGCAGTATTTTTGAAAATGTACTTCCCTATCTTGGAATCGAGAGGACAGTTACGGAAACTCCATTCGGGGAAAACCGGGCAGATGGGGTTGATTAATGAGGATAAAAGCCTTATACTGTTGAAGAAGTATAAAAAAACGAAAGAATTAGAGGTGTGAGGATGGAGTTTCATGTTGTGATCCCTGTGCTGATCTCATTTGCGATCAGCCTTGTATTAGGACCGATTGTTATCCCTTTTTTAAGAAGACTTAAAATGGGACAGACAGAGAGAGAGCTGGGTGTGCAGTCCCACCTGAAAAAGAACGGTACCCCTACTATGGGTGGGGTGATCTTTCTCATTGCAACAACTGTAACATCACTGTTTTATATCAGAGATTATCCGATGATCATCCCGGTACTTTTCCTGACACTGGGATTTGGACTGATCGGATTTCTGGATGATTATCTGAAGGTAGTTCTGAAGCGTTCTGACGGACTTCTGCCATGGCAGAAAATGGCACTGCAGATCGTTGTGACAGCTGTATTTGCTTTTTATCTTGTAAATTATTCCAACGTATCCCTGACTATGAAGATCCCGTTCTGGAGCGGACATTATCTGAACCTGGGATGGTTTGCGGTTCCGGTACTGTTCTTTGCGGTGATCGGTACAGTAAACGGAGTCAATTTTACGGATGGACTTGACGGACTGGCTTCCAGTGTTACCCTGATCGTGGCAGTATTCTTTACGGTGGTTTCCCTTGGAATAAACAGTGGTGTGGAACCGATCACCTGTGCAGTTGTGGGCAGTCTGATGGGATTTCTTCTGTTTAATGTATATCCTGCCAAGGTATTTATGGGAGACACCGGTTCTCTGGCATTGGGTGGCTTTGTGGCTGGTGTGGCTTATGCCATGCAGATGCCGCTGTTTATCATCCTGGTCGGACTGATCTACCTTGTGGAGGTATTGTCTGTTATGCTCCAGGTATCCTATTTCAAGGCAACACACGGAAAAAGAATCTTCAAGATGGCGCCTATCCACCATCATTTTGAGCTTTGTGGGTGGTCCGAGACACGAGTTGTTGCAGTGTTCTCTGTTGTAACTGCTATTATGTGCCTGATCGCTCTCCTGGCATTATAAGGAGGAACAGAAAAATGGATTTAAAAGGAAAAAAAGTTCTCGTTTTCGGAGCCGGAAAAAGCGGCATCGGAGCAGCTGATCTGCTTGGAAGTGCAGGAGCACAGCCGGTGATCTATGACGGAAACGCAGATCTTGATAAAGAGGCAGTATTACATAAAACAAACGGAAAATACACCCCGGAGATCTGGGCCGGAGATTTTCCGGAGAGAGCGCTGGACAGTCTTGATCTTATAGTGCTTAGTCCGGGAGTTCCCACAGACCTGCCGCTGGTAAAGAGCTTCTATGAAAAGGGCCTTCCGGTATGGAGCGAAGTGGAGCTTGCCTATCGTACAGGCAAGGGAGAGGTTCTTGCGATCACAGGAACCAACGGTAAGACAACAACAACAGCACTTCTCGGAAAGATCATGGGAGATGCCCGTGAATCTGTATTTGTTGTAGGAAATATCGGAACTGCATATACATCCAAATCATTGGAGATGAGGGAGGATTCCGTAACTGTTGCGGAGATCAGCAGTTTTCAGCTGGAGACTATTGACCAGTTCCGCCCGAAGGTAAGTGCGATCCTCAACATCACAGAGGACCATCTGAACCGTCATCATACCATGGAGGAATACATCCGTGTAAAAGAGCTGATCACCAAAAATCAGGGACCGGAAGATGTATGTGTTCTGAATTACGAAGATGAAGTCCTTCGTAAATTCGGTGAAAATGTCGTTCCGAAGGTGGTATATTTCTCAAGTCTTCGCAAACTGGATCAGGGAATCTATCTGGACGGAGATCAGATCATGCTCAAAACAGAAAAAGAAGAGATCCCGATCGTAAAAACCGAAGAGCTTAAGATCCTGGGACGTCATAATCACGAGAATGTAATGGCAGCAGCAGCCATGGCATATTATGCGGGTGTTTCTGTGGAGAGTATCCGCAAGAGTGTCTGTGAGTTTGTGGCAGTTCCACACAGGATCGAGTATGTGACAGAGAAAAACGGTGTTGCATATTACAACGATTCCAAGGGAACCAATCCGGATGCGGCCATCAAGGGGATTCAGGCAATGAACCGTCCGACTCTTCTGATCGGCGGGGGATACGACAAACCGTACGGCTATTCCTTGTTCAATCTGGATGCCATGGCTACGATCTGCCATATTCTTTCGGACGGGGAAGATGATTTGTGGCAGTACTCGATGGACGATGGTCGCAATATGCAAAAGGCGGTTGCTTGGCTGTTCCCGTATATAGCAGATAAATCGAGCTGGCCTTTTGCCGAAGATGTCATGTTTTGGGATGAATGGCCGGTTGCCCAGCCTGCCCTTTTATTCAGTATTTGTAACACTTCTAATAGGACTTATCTGGAAATTTGGAAAAGTTTGGAACATTTTCCGACAAACGATGAGGTAATCCGTAACTTGCCGATCCGACATCCGTTATTGTGGCTATGAAAACGGTTTAAAAAATGAATCTATTTTCTTTCAATATTGTATCTATTTTCTGAAACCCGCTTTGAAGGCGGGTTTTTAATTTTTGCCAGAGCTGAATTTTAAAGTAAAAGAGATAAATTTTAAATAGTTCGAAACCTCCATCTCATACATTTGCAACTAAAGAAAAACACAAAAAGTTTCAATCTTAATAACAATATTATGAATTACACGTACATGAAAGGTTGTGCTCTGTGCATGACATTGTGCCTGACTTCGGCTGCTCTGCCTGGCAGGGCGAATGCAGAAAGTTCGGCTATCGTGAATGAAGTCTTGCAGTCATCTGTTGTGAAAGGGGTGGTAAAAGACTCGAATGGTGAACCTCTGTTAGGGGTTAATGTCCTTGTAAAAGGTACGACTATCGGTGCCGTCACCGATATAGACGGAAACTTTTCTTTTGAAGCTCCTGCCGGTTGTACATTGGTTATCTCTTACATTGGATTTGAATCGCAGGAAGTAAAAGTAAAAGGCAATGCTCCTCTGAACATTATTCTGAAAGAAGATTCCGAAGCATTAGACGAAGTGGTAGTGGTCGGTTATGGCGTACAAAAGAAAAGTGACGTGACCGGAGCTCTTTCTTCTGTGAAAGGCGATGATCTGACAAAATTGTCCATATCACGTACCGATCAGGCTTTGCAAGGACAGATGGCCGGTGTGATGGTACAGAATAGTGTGGCTGCACCAGGTGAATCGCCTAACATTATTATTCGTGGCGGTAACTCCTTGAAAGGCGAAAATGCTCCGTTGGTTGTGATTGATGGTGTTCTCGGTGGTGATCTTTCTTTGATAGACCCGAATGACATTACTTCTATCGAAGTATTGAAAGATGCTTCTTCTACCTCTATTTACGGTTCCCGCGGAGCGAATGGTGTCATCATGGTGACGACTAAACGTGGGCAGACTGGTAAACCGACTGTTTCTTATAGTGGTTATGTTTCGCTTTCGCAGGTATCAAAGAAGATGGATATGCTGAATGGTCAGGAACTATATGGCTTATTGAAAGAAGCACAGGAGAAATATCCTACGACAGCATTGAAAATACCGGAGTGGATAGATCCTAATAACTTGAATAATACCGACTGGCAGGATGAAGTGTTCCGTACGGCCCCTATCACGGGCCATTCGTTGTCTGTAAGTGGCGGAACAGAAACGACACGCTATAGTTTGTCTGGTAACTACTTGATGCATCAGGGTATTGTGAAGAACTCTGATTTCAATCGTGCCGGCATACGTGCCAATATCGAACAGAAACTGGGAAAGAAGGTGACGGTCGGAGCTCTTATCAATGCTTCCCGTTCGTCATTTTCCAACGCCAGTGTCAATCAGATGAACGGTTCTGATGGTGGTGGTGTCACGTTCTCTGCTTTAGGTTTTGGGCCATTGGTCCCTGTCTACAAGGAAGACGGCAGCCTTAGCGGTCCGCTAAAGGATGGAGCACAGATGAATAATCCGGTAGCTCTGATTAATGATCAGGTTGTGGATAAATTCCGTAATTATTTTCAGGGTACTGCTTTCCTGGAATGGGAAATCTTGAGCGGCTTGAAATTTAAGACAGCTTGGACTTACACATATAGCGACCGTAAACAACGCCAGTTTACTTCCGGAGAGAATCTTCTTTCTTATAAAGGGCAGGGATATGCTTACATGAACGATCAGGAAACCACAAACTGGCTTGGTGAAAACACGTTGACTTATTCCAAGACATTTAATAAAGATCACTCTTTGAATGTTGTTGCCGGTTTTACAGCTGAGGCTTCCGATTATTTCAACAATAACAGCAGTGGTAAAGGGTTCGACATCGAATCGCTTGGTTATTGGAATATGGGACTTGCCAATAGCAGTCTGTTGTCTGTCGCTTCCGGTGGAAACCATTCTGCCATTGCTTCCTGGTTGGGCCGTGTGAACTATGCTTATAAAGGTAAATATTTGGCATCTGTTAGTTTCCGTGCTGACGGTTCTTCCAAGTTTGCGAAGAATAATAAATGGGGATATTTTCCTTCTGCTGCTTTGGGATGGCGTATCAGTGAGGAAGATTTCATGAAAGACATTTCTTGGATACAGAACCTGAAACTGCGTGCCAGCTATGGTGAAACAGGTAGCCAGGCGATTACAGCCTATCAGTCGTTGGCTAGTTTCAGTACGACCAGTTATGTCCTGAACGGAAGTTCTGCAGTGGCTCTTGTTCCAGGTCGTGTACCGAATCCCGACTTGAAATGGGAAACAACTAAACAGACGGATATAGGCATTGATTTGAGCGTATTGGGCGGACGTATATCTTTGGTTGCGGATTATTATTATAAAAAGACAGTCGATCTGCATTATGACAAGATCCTTCCGTACTATACAGGTTATTCTTCACAGACACAGAACATCGGTAGTAAATCCAATAAAGGTTGGGAATTTTCTCTGAATACACAGAACTTAGTGGGTGACTTCAAGTGGTCTACTTCTTTGAATATCGCTTTGAATCGGGAAAAAGTGCTTGACCTTGGCGATGATGAATACTTTTATACAAATGGTTCCGGAGGTGCTTTGGGAGCTGGTTTCAATGAAACTGGTATTGTGAAGGTCGGTGAGCCGTTGGGGAACTTCTACGGATATGTCTTTGACGGTATCTATCAGAATGAGGCAGAAGCCAAGGCTTTGGGGCTGACAAAAGATGATGTCGGTAGCGTGAAGTTCAAGGATTTGAATGGTGATAACAAGATTACGACTGAAGACCGTACGATCATCGGTAATGCCAACCCGGACTTTATCTTTGGTATTGGTAATGACTTTTCGTATAAGAATTTTGATCTGAGCTTTATGTTTCAGGGAACCTATGGCAATGATGTCTATAATTTATTGAAAGTGACTTTCAGCGAATTACCGAGCAACTCGAACAATACCGGAAATGCTTTTGCGTTTGTAAAGGATTCCTGGAGAGGTGAAGGAACTTCGAATACGCAACAGGCATTTAACAAGGGTGTGGGTCCATCTTCATCTCGTTTTGTGGAAGATGGATCTTATATTCGCTTGAAAAATTTGACGTTCGGCTA
>OGRM01000267.1_pt1 | contig 49707 bp, 35 predicted proteins | sample 1553491 | NCBI WGS metagenome assembly OGRM01 (sample SAMEA2580110, study PRJEB22360) | human gut metagenome | biome: human gut; feature: human-associated habitat; material: faeces | place: Denmark | collected 2008/2010
CTTGCCCGGTGGTGTGAGAGGACGAAAGTTTTATTACTTTCTCCTACTCGATTTTTAGTTCCAAAAGTCAAATGGACTAGAGGAATCATCGTCTTCATTATTGTTGTACTGTGAATAATAAGAAGATTGAGTCGATGATTTACTTACATCTTTTCCTTCAAGCATAGTATTGATTGAATCTTTGACATCGCTGATCGCAATCGCATAGCCCATACCTTCTACATCCGTATCACTTAATTTGGCTGAGTTGATGCCAATCAATTCACCACTCATATTCAATAATGCTCCACCTGAGTTACCTGGGTTAATAGCTGCATCAGTTTGAATATACGATTGTGATTTGTCTGTATCTGAACTTGTTGAAACACTACGATTTGTAGCCGATACAATACCCGTTGTAACACTTTGACCATAACCTAACGCATTACCAATCGCTACAACTTGTTCTCCAACTTGAAGTTTGTCACTATCTCCAATTGTCGCAATCGCAATTTGTTTTAAAGTGTCTTCACTTAAGTCTTTTGTCTTGATGGAAATCACAGCTAAGTCACGATCTTCATCTACACCTTTTACAGTGGCTTCTACATTTGTATTATCCGCTAATGTACAAGTCAAGGTCTTGGCATTTTCAATAACATGATAGTTTGTCAAAATATCGATTTCACCATTCTTTTTATTGATGATCACACCACTACCTACACTTGTACTTTCTTGTTGCGTAAACGGATTGCTTCTTGAGTTATTTCCATACATACTGAAATAATTTTGTACATCCGATACCGAAACGTTGGTAATCGATACAATACTTGGCATACAATTTTGAGCGACTGCACTCACATTTGAAGTGGTTGAACTTGAAGTTTTCACAACATTTGTACTTTGAACTGTTGTATTTTGTTTATTATAGTTATCAACCACATAGTTGACACCTTGAAAACTTCCAGCCGCAACTACACCAAATGTGGCCGCACTCAATACAAGCTTTGTACCTTTCTTTAATAATTTATGATTTGAATTTGGAATTTTTGGCATTTCATTTTTCATGTCCTTGTACCTCCTTATTTACAATACAAGGATATCGCAATAAGCTTAAATGAACTTTAAATTATTCCATATTTGTGTAACCCATTAAATACGTATCCACTTCTTTAGCACACTCTTTACCTTCATGAATAGCCCATACAACTAAGGATTGACCTCTATGGCAATCTCCAGCTGTAAAGTATTTGTCTTTAACTTGATAAGAATTTGGTTGTGTCACAATCGTATTTCTTTGTGTTGTTTCCAATTTAAAACTCTTCTTTAAATCATCTTCAACACCAATAAAACCAGCCGCAATCAATAATAAATCACAGTCTAAAATTTGTTCGGAACCCTTTACTTCTTCAAGTTTACCATTGTTAAAGTGGACTTTTACTGTCTTGATCTGTTTCAGATTTTTCTTTTCATCTAAAATACATTCCTTAACTGTTGTTTCGTAGATGCGAGGATCCTTTTTAAAGACGGCAATCGCTTCTTCTTGACCATAATCTGTCTTACAGATCTTTGGCCATTCGGGCCAAGGATTACTTTGAAGTCTTTCATCGGGTGCTTTAGGCATCATTTCAATTTGAACAACACTTGCACAACCCTGACGAATGCTTGTACCAACACAATCATTTCCAGTGTCTCCACCGCCAACAATCACAACATGTTTATATTTGGCAGAAATTTCTTCGGTGTTATCCAACAAATGTTTCGTGGCCTTTGTAAGATAGTCCACCGCAAAATAAATGCCTGTACAATCACGATTCTTTACATTTAGATCACGAGCCTTTTTAGATCCAGTCGCAAAGACAATCGCATCATATTCTTTTTCCAATTCCTTTTTGGTGATGTCTTTACCTACATTCACATTGGTTTTAAAGATGATTCCTTCTTCCGAAAGTATTTCTAATCTTCTTTGAATGACTTTCTTTTCAAGCTTCATATTTGGGATGCCATACATCAATAAACCACCAATACGATCTTCTTTTTCAAAGACTGTCACAGAATGACCTCTTCGATTTAAATCATGCGCAAGCGCAAGTCCTGCAGGTCCTGAACCAATGATGGCGACCTTTTTATCGGAGCGCACACTAGGAACATAAGGTGTCATCCAATTGTTCGTATAGGCTGTTTCAATCGTATACAATTCATTTTCTTTGATTGTGACTGGTTCTTGGTCTAAACCATTCAAACAAGCCTTTTCACAAAGAGCAGGGCAGACACGACCGGTAAATTCAGGGAATGGATTGGTTTTTAATAATCTAGATAACGCTCTTTTATCGTTGCCATTATAGATTTCATCATTCCATTCTGGAATTAAGTTATGTAATGGGCAGCCTGTCACCATGTTTTTTAACTTAATAGCTGACTGACAAAAGGGAACGCCACAATTCATGCAGCGCGCACCTTGTTTACGTCTTGTTTCTTCATCTAAAAAAGGATGAAATTCATTAAAGTTTGTGATACGAGAAAGAGGTTGGATGGCCTCGTTTTCTTGTCTTTCATATTCTAAAAATCCTGTTGGTTTTCCCATAATCTTTCATCCTTTCTAAGCATGTACTTGTTCAAAAGCCATTAGACTGGCTTCATCATCATGATAGCCTTTGGCCTTTAATTCTTGAATCAATGTTGTGATCTTTTCATAATCTTTAGGTACGATCTTTTTAAAGTTGGATAATTCATGATCAAGATTTGATAAAATCTTTTGGGCAACATCTGAATTTGTATATTTGTAGTGATTCTTTAATAATTGCGTTAATGTTTCAATATCCGCTTTACCACTCACTTCATACGTATTGACTAATTGTTTATTTAAACGCGTATATAAATCATGGTTAGGATCATAAATATACGCAATACCACCAGACATGCCGGCAGCTAAGTTTTTACCAGTTTGACCTAAAATCACAACGGTACCACCTGTCATATATTCAAGTCCATGATCACCAACACCTTCGACTACAGCACTTGCTCCTGAGTTACGTACCGCAAAACGTTCACCGGCCATACCGCGAATATAGGCTTCACCACTAGTAGCACCATATAAGGCCACATTACCAATAATGACGTTTTCATTTGGCTTAAATTTTGCTTCATTTTTTGGCTGAATAATCAATTTACCACCAGATAAGCCCTTACCAAAATAGTCATTGGCATCACCATGCACATCTAAAGTGATTCCTTTTTGTACAAAGGCACCAAAAGATTGTCCAGCCCCACCGTTACAATGGATCGTATAAGTATCGTCTTGTAGAGTGTTATTAAATTGTTTTGTGACAACACTGGATAAAATGGTTCCGACTGTACGATCTGTACTTGAAATGGAGATTGTTTCCGCATGAGGCTTTTTCTCGTTGAAATAAGGCTCAAACTTAGGAAGCAATGTCTTCATATCTACCGTTTTTTCAAGTTCAAAATCGTATGTATCTTTTGGCTCATAATGAATATTGTAAGGTGTCATTAAAATGTTAGAGTAATCCATATTTGCATCTTCATCCACTTCTAGATTGTCCGTATGACCCACCATTTCATTGATTGTGTGATAGCCAAGCTCAGCCATAATTTCTCTTAATTCTCGCGCAATAAACAACATGAAATTCATGACATATTCTGGTTTTCCTTTGAAACGCTTTCTTAATTTTTGGCTTTGTGTAGCCACACCAAAAGGACAAGTATCTAGATTACATACACGCATCATCATACATCCCATAGTAACAAGTGGTGCAGTCGCAAAGCCAAATTCTTCCGCTCCAAGTAAGCATGCGATCGCAACATCTTTTCCTGTCATTAACTTACCGTCGGTTTCAATTAAAACACGACTTCTTAAACCGTTCTCGACTAAGTTTTGATGAGCTTGAGCCAAACCTAATTCCCATGGAAGACCCGCATGGTGAATACTGCTTTGGGAAGCGGCACCTGTACCCCCATCATAACCAGAAATTAAGACGACAGTAGCTCCGGCTTTGGCAACACCAGATGCAATCGTACCTACACCAGCTTCACTAACAAGCTTAACACTGATTCGAGCTTTTGGGTTGGCACTCTTTAAGTCGTAAATCAATTGGGCTAAGTCTTCAATGGAATAGATGTCGTGATGAGGAGGAGGGGAAATCAAAGATACGCCTGGCGTTGAATATCGAGTTTTCGCAATCCATGGATAGACTTTCTTGCCTGGCAAGTGTCCACCTTCACCTGGTTTTGCGCCTTGTGCCATCTTGATTTGAATTTCTTTGGCACTGACTAAGTATTCTTCGGTTACGCCAAAACGACCACTCGCCACTTGCTTAATAGCGGAATTCTTTTCGGTACCTAAACGTTGGGGTTTTTCGCCACCTTCACCCGAATTGGATTTACCACCCAATCGATTCATGGCGATAGCCATACATGTATGGGCTTCTTCGGAGATAGAACCATAGCTCATAGCACCTGTCTTAAAGCGTTTTACGATTTCGTATTCACTTTCCACTTCGGATAATGGGATTGAATTTCTTGTCTTTTTAAAGTGCAATTGACTTCTTAAATGGTGCTTTTGATGGTTTGAATTCAATTCATTCGAATATTCTTTAAATAAATCATAGTCATTGGTTTGTGTAGCTCTTTGAAGTTTCACAATGGTTTCAGGAGAATACAAGTGATCTTCTTTTCCATCACCTTTTCTAAGTTTATGGAATCCAATGGAATCTAGACTTGTATCGGTTGTAAGTCCTAATGGATCATAAGCACGATCATGATGATAGATCAAATCTTTTTCAATGTCTTCTAAAGTAATGCCTTCCACTTCACTAATGGTGTTTGTGAAGTAGGTATCGATAACCTCTTTAGAGATTCCAATCGCTTCAAAGATTTGGGCTCCTTGATACGATTGAAGAGTTGAAATACCCATTTTAGCGGCAATTTTAACGATGCCTTTTAAAATGGCTTCATTATAGTCATCAATCGCAATGTTGACTTCTTTATCTAACATATTTAATTGAATCATTTCTTCAATGCATTCATGCGCTAAATATGGATAGATGGCGGTTGCACCATAACCTAAAATCGTTGCGAATTGATGAACGTCTCTTGGTTCACCACTTTCTAGAATGATGGATACATCGGTTTTCTTTTTCGTCTTAACTAAGTGTTGTTCTAAGGCAGATACAGCTAAAAGACTAGGAATGGCCATATGACCTTCATCGACACCTTTATCGGAAAGAATCAAAATGTTGGCTCCATTTCGATAGGCTTTATCACATTCAATAAATAAGTTATCTAATGCTTCTTTTAACGATGTGCCACGATAGAATAATAGAGAAATCGTTTCATTTTTAAATCCTGTCTGATTTAATTGACGAATCTTATCCATATCGCGTGATGTTAGAATGGGATTGTTGACCTCTAAGACGGTACAGTTGTCGGATTTATCCTGGAGTAGGTTTCCATCACTACCAATATAGATGGTTGTATCTGTGACAACTTCTTCACGTAAAGAATCAATGGGTGGGTTGGTTACTTGGGCGAAGAGTTGTTTAAAGTAATGGAATAAACTTAAATGATTTTGGGAATAAATTGCCAAAGGAATATCGGTACCCATCGCACTTGTTGGTTCAAGTTTTACGCGGGCCATTGGTAAAATAATATCTTTTACATCTTCATAGGTATAGCCGAAGACTTTATAAAGAATATCTCTTTCATGTTGAGAGTGGATGTGTGTTTTTTTATCAGGAGCTGGTAGATCTTTCAGGTATAATAAGTGGTTGTCTAACCATTCTCCATATGGATTTGAAGAGGCATATTCATTTTTAAGATCATAGTCTTCAATCAATTTCTTTTTCTTTGTATCCACAAGTAACATTTTACCGGGTTCAAGTCTTGATTTTTTTACGATTTTCTTTTCATCAATATCCAATACTCCCACTTCACTTGATAAAATCAACATGTTGTCGCTTGTTAGGTAGTAACGACTTGGTCGAAGTCCATTACGGTCAAGTACAGCTCCGACTTTTTGTCCATCACTAAATAAAATAGCAGCTGGACCATCCCATGGTTCCATCATTGTGGCATAGTAGTGGTAGAAATCTTTCTTCTTTTGATCCATGGTTTGGTGTTTCCATGGTTCTGGAATCAAGATCATAACGGCTTTTTCAAGTGGCATGCCATTCATGACTAAAAATTCTAGGGCGTTATCTAACATGGCAGAATCGGAACCCGAAGTATTGATGATGGGTAAGATCTTACTTGAATTTTCATCCAAGAATTTTGAATGCATACTTTCTTCACGTGCTAACATCTTATTGACGTTGGCACGGATGGTATTGATTTCACCATTGTGGGCAATATAACGGTTTGGATGCGCTCTTTGCCAAGATGGTGTTGTATTGGTAGAGAAACGTGAGTGTACGATCGCAATCGCAGACTTATAGTTTTCATCTTGTAAATCTAAATAGAATTTTCTTAATTGAGAAACGAGAAACATACCTTTATAAACAATGGTACGACTGCTTAATGAGGCCACATAGGTTTCTTTACAACTCTTTTCAAATTCGCGTCGAATCACATATAACTTTTGTTCTAGATCTGTATCGCCTTGGACAAAAGCTTGGTAAATGCTAGGTATACAATCTTTGGCTTTTTGGCCTAGGATGGATTCGTCACATGGTACTTTTCTCCATGTGATGAATGTGCATCCTTCTTGTTCGACAAATTTTTCAAACATTTTTTTGTGTTGGTTTAAAAGCAGTTTATTTCTTGGCAAGAAAAACATACCGACACCATAGTGTTCGGGTAGTTTGATGTTGTCTTTTTTTAATGTTTTGCGAAAAAAGTCATCACTGATTTGAAGGAGAATACCAACTCCATCACCCACTTTACCACTGGCATCTTTACCTGCACGGTGTTCTAGTTTTTCTACAATGTGCAATGCTTTGTCTAAGACATCATAGCTTTGTTTACCATCGATTTGGACTACGGTACCAATACCGCAGGCATCGTGTTCGATTTCAAAATTCATAATTTACACAACCCTTCTATTTTCCGCTGTCTCCATAGTTTGATAAATAACGAGCACTCGGATCGTTGACGTTACATCCTTGCCAGTTTTTATTTGGCATCCAGAAATCTTTGATCATGCCTGCCTGTTCAGGGTAGTAAGATTCAAAAATTTCACGATATAATAGAGACTCTTTTGTGAATGGAGTACAGTATTTGTATTGTTTGATTTTTTCTTCAAATTCAGCATCTGTATACTGCTTTTCGGCATATTCTTTAATATCATCACTTAATGAGTGACCGACCGCATCAGAGAAGGCGGCTTTTTCTCGCATTAAGATATCGTAAGGAAGAATTTCGTCTTTTTCAAACGCATGACGAAGCAAATATTTTCCTTTATTGTACGTATTCATTTTCTTTTGTGGATCAATTGCCATAACGTATTTGACAAAATCTAAATCGCCAAAGGGAACACGGGCTTCAATGGAGTTTGTGGAAATACAGCGATCGGCTCTTAATACGTCGTACATATACAGTTCATGTACACGTTTTACACTTTCTTTTTGGAATTCTTGGGCGTTTGGGGCAAAATCTGTATATTTGTAGCCAAACAATTCATCACTGATTTCTCCAGTTAGTAATACGCGAATGTTACTTTGTTCATGAATGGCTTTACAGATAAGATACATTCCAATGCTGGCGCGAATGGTTGTGATGTCAAAAGTAGCCAAAGTTTGAATGACGGGTTTGATCGCATTTAAGACATCTTCTTTATTGATAATGATTTCATGGTGGTTAGAGCCAATAAAGTCAGCAACTTCTTTGGCATATTTTAAATCGATCGCATCTTCTTCCATTCCAATCGCATAGGTTTCAATGGGTTTATTGAGTAATTTTTGACTGATGGCACATACTAGACTTGAATCTAATCCTCCACTCAATAAGAATCCTAGTGGGGCATCGGCATCTAGTCTTTTCTTAACGCCTTCAACGAGCTTGTCGTGGATATTTGTACAGATTGTATCTAGATCAGAGTCAATGACTTTATCTACTTTTGTGACATCTAAATAACAAGTGAATTTGCCATCGGCATAATAGTGTCCTGGAGGGAATGGAAAGATTTGTTCGACAATGGAAACTAGGTTTTTGGCTTCAGAGGCAAAGACAATATTATGATTTTGATCATAGCCATAAAATAATGGACGGATTCCGATTGGGTCTCTGGCGGCAATAAAATCGTTTTTCTTGGCATCATAAATAATGCAAGCATATTCAGCATCTAGCTTTTTAAACATGTCTAATCCGTATTTTTCATAGAGTGGTAGAAGAATTTCACAGTCGCTTTGCGAAATAAATGTATAGCCGGATTTTTCTAATTCGGACTTAATTTCTCGAAATCCATAGATTTCGCCGTTACATACCACATAATTGCCATCTCTAACAAAAGGCTGCATGCCAAGAGGACTTAGTCCCATGATGGATAGTCTTTGAAAACCTAGATAGCCGCATCCGACTTCTTGAATTCTTTCATCGTCTGGACCTCTTGTATATGTCGCAAGTAATGCTTGATGAATGGATTCTTTATTTACTTTTAATGATTTATATCCAATAATTGTACACATAAATTACATCTCCTTTATAGACGGAAAAACCGGGCGTATGCCGGTTTATTGAATTCCGAATAATAATTTTCCATATGTTGGAAATGGCCAATCACTATTAGAAGTAATGACTTCAAGTTCGTCGCATGGTTTTCGTAATGAGGCCATATCTTGGATAATGAAGTCTCTTACATAGAAGGCTGATTTTTCAAAATCATCAATTTCATGTAGTTTTTTAACATCGTTTTCAAGTGTCATCATAGCTTGGTAAGCTTCGGCTAAATATTCACTGACTTTTTTAGCCGTTTCAAGTTCATAGGTTAAGTCGATACCGATGGCCTTTTTATTTGCGATTGTATCTGTCAATTCTTTAGAGAACTTACTTGCGGCTGGTAAAATGTCTTTTTTCGCAATATCTAACATTGTCAATGCTTCAATGTTGATTTGTTTTTCGTATTCATCCATTAAAATTTCATATCTTGATTCCACTTCTTCTTTAGATAAAACTTTTTGTCTTTCAAATAGGGCAATGTTTTCATCGGTTTTGAAGTATGGTAAAGCATCTGGAGTTGTCTTTAAGTTTAATAAGCCTCTAGACTCTGCTTCTTTAACCCAAGAATCATCATATCCGTTGCCATTGAAAATAATGCGCTTGTGGTTTTTGATTGTATCTTTGATCAAAGCATGTAATGTAGTGTCAAAATCATCTGCAGCTTCTAAGATATTCGCAAATTTTTCGATTTCATCCGCAATAACAGTATTTAACACAATATTGCATCCGGCAATACTTGAGTTAGATCCGGGCATTCTGAATTCAAATTTGTTTCCGGTAAAGGCGAATGGAGAAGTACGGTTACGGTCGGTTGAATCTTTAGGAAATTTAGGAAGAACGGTTGCTCCAATCTTCATCAATTCTTTTTCTTTTCCATCATATGGTTTATCTTCTTCAATGGCCTTTAATACAGCAGTTAATTCATCACCTAAGAAAATAGAGATAATAGCTGGAGGCGCTTCGTTAGCACCTAGTCGGTGATCGTTTCCTGCAGTGGCTACGCTTAATCGTAATAAGTCTTGGTGTTCATCTACAGCTTTAATAATGGCAGCTAAGAAGACTAAAAATTGTGCGTTTTCATGAGGTGTATCGCCTGGTTCTAATAGGTTGATTCCTGTATCCGTAGATAAAGAGAAGTTATTGTGCTTACCACTACCGTTGATACCTTCAAATGGTTTTTCATGAAGTAGGGCAACCAATCCATGTTTTTTCGCAACTCTTTGAATCAATTCCATTGTCAATTGGTTGTGGTCTGTTGCGATATTTGTCGTTGTAAAGATTGGGGCTAATTCATGTTGAGCAGGGGCTACTTCGTTATGTTCAGTTTTTGCCAAGATGCCAAGTTTCCATAACTCTTTATTTAAATCGGACATAAATTCTTGAACACGACTTTTGATTGTTCCAAAATAATGATCTTCCAATTCTTGTCCTTTAGGGCATGGTGCACCAAATAATGTACGTCCTGTATAGATCAAGTCTTTTCTTTGTTCATAATATTTCTGGTCAACTAAGAAATATTCTTGTTCAGGTCCGACGGTTGTTTTAATGGTTTGAACATCGTCATTGCCAAATAATTTCACAATACGTAAGGCTTGTTTATTAATGGCCTGCATACTTCGAAGTAGTGGTGTTTTCTTATCTAGGGCGTGTCCTGAGTAAGAGCAGAAAGCGGTTGGAATACAAAGAACTCCGTTTTTAATAAAGGCATAGCTTGTTGGATCCCAAGCTGTATATCCTCTTGCTTCAAATGTGGCTCTTAATCCACCATTGGGAAAACTTGAGGCGTCTGGCTCACCTTTGATTAATTCTTTTCCACTAAATTCCATAATGACTTTGCCATCTTTATCGGGATTGATAAAGCCATCATGCTTTTCAGCTGTAACTCCTGTCATTGGCTGGAACCAGTGTGTATAGTGTGTTGCACCTTGTTCTAAGGCCCATTCTTTCATAGCGTGGGCTACCGCGTTTGCGATTTTGATATTTAACTGTTTTCCATCGCGAATGGTTTTTTCTAATTCGCGATATGTATCTTTTGCGAGCTTTTCTCGCATAACAGATTCATCAAAAACTTTACTTCCAAAAATTTCTTCTACGATCGATTTCATAATGGCTCTCCTTTACATAAAAAAAGGGCAAGGACACTAAAAAAACTAGGGTTTGACCTATGTTTTCTTTGGCGTCCTTGCCATGTATGCATTCATTATAAACAGATATTTTGTGTTGTCAATGAAAAAATGTAAAAAGATTTGAAAACAGAATGAAAATAGTGTATTAATTATTCGAGGTGAATTGTATGACATATGAGGATGTATTAAATTTTTGTGAAGAACAAGACGTTCGTTTTATTCGTCTTTCTTATTTTGATATGTATGGTACACAGAAAAATGTTTCTGTTTTACCAACTGAATTAAAAAGGGCATTTGTGGAGGGAATTAGCTTTGATGCCAGTGCCATTGATGGCTTTCTAGATGAAGTGCATAGTGATCTATTCTTATATCCTGACCCGAACACTATGAGTATCTTGCCATGGCGTAGTATGGATGGAAGTGTCATTCGTATGTATTGTGATATTAAATATCCGGATGGAACGCCTTTTGAAAGGGATGTGCGTTATATATTAAAGAAGGCAATCCTAAAAGCGAAAAGTATGGGAATCAGTGTTAACTTTGGTTCAGAGTTTGAATTCTATTTATTTAAGCAGGATGAAAATGGAGAAAATACCTATGTTCCATTGGATCGTGCGGGGTATATGGATATTTCGCCATTAGATAAAGGGGAAAATGTTCGTCGTGAGATTTGTTTAACATTATCGGAAATGGGAATTGATCCAGAGGTTTCGCATCATGAGATGGGTCCTGGGCAAAATGAGATTGATTTTCGTTATTCAAGTGCTTTACAGGCAGCGGATAATGCGGCGACATTTAAGTGGGTTGTTGAAGCTATTGCGAATATGCAGGGTTTAGTAGCTGACTTTTCACCAAAACCTTTAGAGGATCAGCCAGGTAATGGGATGCATATTAATATGAGTGTGGATCAACATGAAGAGTTGTTGATGCCTTTTATGGCGGGTATTTTAAATCGTATTGAAGAGATGACAGCCTTTTTAAATCCAACTAAACACTCCTACAAGCGTTTTGGGAAGGATAAGGCGCCAAGCTATATTTCCTGGTCGTATCAGAATCGTAATCAATTGATTCGTATTCCGGCTACGCATTCGACAAATCGTATGGAGTTAAGAAGTCCGGATAGTAGTTGTAATATTTATTTGGCCTATGCCTTATTGATTTATGCCGGTTTAGAGGGGATTGAAAAGAACATGGTACCCGATCCTTGTACGGATATTGTATCGAGTGATACAAGAAAGCTTCCTCAAAGTTTAAAAGAGGCAAAGGTAAAGGCTTTGAATTCGGATTGGTTAAAACAAGTTTTAGGAAAAGATGTAGTGGATATTTATGTTGGGTAAGTGCGTATGGAGGCAAGTAAAGTATTAATACTTGGAAATGAGAATTTCTTAGCTTTATTAAAAAATACGGCCAATTATCAATATGTGCTGTCAAAGACATATAATGATGCGTTAAATAAGTTGAGAAATACGCATTTTGAGATTGTTGTGATCTTATATTCGCAAACGACAAGTGGGCTTTTAAATTTTGCGAAGAGTTTAAATACACAAGTTCTTTTGGTGTGCAATAAGGAAATCTATGATCAAGTTTCATATCAGTGTAAAGATAGTGGTATAATAGTTCTGTCGTATCCCATCAAGAAGCAGTTGTTGTATGAAGCATTTCAGATTCTTATGAGTATGAATAGGCGAATCCAGCTTTATGAAAAGAAGATCAGTAAGCTTGAACAGAAATATTTAGAGTTGAAGATGGTGGATCATTGTAAGTTGGTTTTGATTTCAAATTATCATTGGAGTGAAGACAAGGCGCATCACTATATTGAAAAGATAGCGATGGAGCAGAATAAGACGAAATTCTTGGTGGCTAAAGAGTTATTAGAGGAGTTTCAAGCATGAAAAAGATTCAAAAGACTAATGCGATGCGTTTTTTAGATCAGCATAAAGTAGAATATGAAGCGCATACGTATGAACATAAAGAGGGTGATCCCGTAGATGGTGTGCATGTTGCGAATATGTTACATCAGCCAGTGGAAGCTGTATATAAAACTTTAGTTACACAGGCAAACACAAAGGAATACTTAGTGTATATGCTTCCAGTTGAAAAGGAACTGGATTTAAAGAAGTGCGCAAAAATAGCCGAAGTCAAATCTTGTGAGATGATTCATGTGAAGGACATCAATAAGATTACGGGTTATATTCGAGGTGGTTGTTCTCCATTGGGTATGAAAAAACAATTTCGTACGTTTATTGAAAAGGATTGTTTAAATCAAGATAAAATCTATTTTAGTGCAGGTAAAATTGGTATGCAGATTGAGATGGATCCAAAGACATTGATGAATTTAATTCATGTTCAAGCAGGCGATATCACAAAGGAGTAATTTTATGTGGGCGAATGAGAGTGTATTTTATCAAATCTATCCTTTTGGAGCTTGTGGAGCGCCATTTGAGAATGATCATGTTCTAGAACATAGAATTCATAAATTAGAGGATTTCATTCCGCATTTAAAAAAATTAAAAATTGATTGTATTATGCTGAATCCAATCTTTGAAAGTCGTACACATGGTTATGATACAACGGATTTTAAAACGTTAGATACAAGATTGGGTACCAATGAGGACTTAAAGGAAGTTGTAAAACAATTCCATGAAAATGGTATTCAAATTATTTTAGATGCCGTGTTTAATCATGTGGGACGTGATTTCTTTGCGTTTCAAGATGTATTAGAAAAGAAGTGGGATTCACCTTATAAGGATTGGTTCTATATTGATTTTAATGGAAACAATCACTACAACGATGGCTTCTGGTACCAGGATTGGGAAGGCAATGATATCTTAGTGAAGTTGAATCTTCAAAATTCACAAGTAGTAGAATACATTTTAAGTGTAGTGGATTTCTGGCAAGAAGAATTTAAAATTGATGGTTTAAGATTAGATGTCGCATATTGTCTAGATAAAAACTTCCTTCAAACTTTACATAATCATGTAGATAGAGATTTCTTCCTTTTAGGTGAAACTTTACATGGTGACTATAATCAATGGATGAATGAAAATATGTTGGATTCTGTCACAAATTATGAGTGTTATAAGGGGTTGTATTCGAGCTTTAATTCAGCTAATTTCTATGAGATTCTTTATTCATTGAATCGTCAATTTGGCAAAGATCCATGGTGTTTATATACGGGTAAGCATTTGTTTAACTTTGTGGATAATCATGATGTAGAAAGAGTTGCGTCGATTTTAGAGGATAAAAACCAATTGCCTTTAATTTATACGATGTTATTTACAATGCCAGGTATTCCATGTATCTATTATGGCAGTGAATGGGGTATGGAAGGTACAAAAAATTGGAATGATACGGATCTTAGACCGGAAATCAAAGTGTTTGAATGGAATGAATTAACGGATACCATTCAAAAGTTAATCCACTTGAAACATAATCATTCCGCTTTATCTTATGGAGACTATACACAGATTGGTATTACTAACACAGCTTGTATCTATCAAAGACAAGATGAAAAGGAATGTCTATGGATTTGTATGAATATGAAGAGTGTTGTTCAAACATTAGGCTTTAATGGTCAAGGTAACTTCATCGACTTAGAAACCAATAAAGAACTATGTATTAATAATGCACTTGAGTTTAAGCCTTATGAAGTAAGAATATTAAAGAAAGTATCGTAATGGATACTTTTTTTCATGTGATATAATTTGATAGAGGTATTTGTATATGGAAAATTGGATTCATAATCTAGATTCGTTTTATGTAACGAAAGATGATCAAAAAATAAATTTTAGTGATGATTTCATCAATTCAGAAGAAAGAGTGACTGGATTAGGTAAGGGTATTTATACCACGTATAAATATTTTGATACATACATTTGGCAAGAGGATAGTACAAATCATTATTATTTTGAGTGGATACCCAAAGTGGATGAGAATATTAAAGAGGTACATTTTCCCGATAGTTTTGTGTGTGAAGATAAGGATGGCTATTCAACCATTCCATATATGCAAGGATTATTGATTCCCAATCGGTATGAGTATGATTATAGTCGTATTGCCTTTGATGGGCAGTTTACAAGTTGTGCTGCCTATATGCCTTGGCTTAGTCAAACCAATAATGGAAAAGGGTATGTCGCAATCAATGAAACGCCTTGGGATTCTAAATATACAATTGATCATGATGATAAGGGAACAAGACTTCAATTTGTGTGGTTAACAAGTCTAGGTAAGATGCGATATAAGCGTGTAGTTCGATATTCTTTTGAAAGTAATATGGATTATAATCGTGCGGCTAAGATTTATCGAGAGTATGTTAAAGAAACCGGTTTATTTAAGTCTTTAAAAGAAAAAGAAGTTACACTTTCTAAAATATCAGATCTTCAACAGTGTGCTGTTGTTCATACGGGTATTAAGGCGCATACGGAAAAGGATTCTAGATTCTATAATGGACAACAGGATGTGATTCATTCTTTTGATTCGGTAAAAGAGATGATTCAAAGTCTTCATGAATTGGGCTCAAACAAACTTTATCTTCATTTGGATGGTTGGGGAGATCCTGGCTACGATAATTGTCATCCGGATTATTTGCCGGCATGTATTGAAGCTGGTGGCTGGTCTGGTTTAAAAAGACTTCAACAGAGTTTAAGTGCGTCTAATGATTTATTTGGCTTACACGATCAGTATCGTGATTATTACTATAAGGCCAAAACACATGATGAAAACCAAGCCATTCAATTAGAGGATGGTGTAGTGTTTGAACATGCCAATTGGGCTGGGGGTAGACAAAACTATTTGTGTGCAAGTCTAGCACCTAAGTATGTAAAACGTAACTACACAGAAATCTTAAAACATATTGATTTGGATTGCGTGTATTTGGATGTTTTTTCTTGTAATGAAATGGATGAGTGTTTTAATCTAGAACATTTGATGACAAGAAAAGAGTGCATGGAATATCGAAGAGCTTGTTTTCAATATATGATTTCAAAGGGAATCATTCCTTCAAGTGAAGAGTGTAGTGATTAGGTGATGCGAGAACTTGTATTTTCTCATTATGGTCCTTATGAATTTATGATGAAAGATGAAAATGAGAAAAGAATGGGAATACCTGTACCTTTATTTAATCTTGTGTATCATGATTGTTTTATTTTGCCTTGGCCTATGGATCAAAAAAATGAAGACTACATGTTGTATGCATTACTAAATGGTGGTATTCCATATGTGGTAAGGAATGCACCGTATGATAATGTGGATGGTAATTTTGGCTCTGATGGCTTATCCATAGAAGATCGAATTAAACGTGCGAATGTTATTCTAGATTTTTATCAAAAAATCAAGAATGAAGAGATGGTTGAACATAGAATTATCAATGATCATGTTCAACAGACCACTTTTAGTAATAACATCTCAGTTGAAATCGATACAAAGGAGAACACGTATAGAATTATATGAAAATATTAGTTTTGGTTTTACTATTATTAACAGGTTGTACAAAGGCACAACCCGAACTAAGAGAAACTAAAGAAGTTCAAACTTCAATCCCTTATTCAGATGAGGAATTGATTAAAAACGCAAATGATCAAATTGAGGATGAAGCATATTATGTGGATTCAATCACTCAACAGTCAGATACAGAAGTGTGGTTTTCATTAAAGAATAAAGACTTAAATAAACAATATGTCTTTAAATATGAAGGTAATGAGTTGATTTTAGACAGATTAGTGGATAATGTAGATTAAATGTATTGACTCAACATTTGAGATAACGAAAAATTGATTAAGTGATCGTTCTGTAGAAACTTGCGAAGCCTACAGGCGGGGAAGAACCTGCGGGTCTCTTCCTCTTTTTTTATGAATTGTGTAAATTGGTTAGATTTTATTAAAAAATAATTTCGTTTTATTGACTGAAATTTGTGAATTAATATATAATTTTAACATTGATTAGGGCTATGATTGAACAGGAAACGATGATTTAACAAAGTGATAGTAAAATAAAGATGATGATAGAGAAGAATGGGGTGAATCAAATGTTAGAGAAGCATGTAGAAACAAGATCGGATGAATATTGGAAGAAAATAATAGAAGATTTTCAAAAAATACATGAAAATGAAGAGCGAATGGAACGACAACTTGAACTTGAAGAGATTCAAAGATTAAAAGAAGAAATTAGAAAAACACAAGAAGAGACTAGAAAAATACAAGAAGTCAATAAACATGTTGAAGATGTGAATAGACAAATTGAGCAGATGAATCAAGTAATGAAACTAGGGATTAAAGCGATGCTTGCACATGGGATGAGTTTAGAGCTTATTTCTAAGTCATTGTCGAAGAGTGAAGATGAAATTATGGAGTTGTTGAAATAGTCATTTTCTAGAAATGTAAAAAGTGAAGATGATAACTGAGTCGCCTATAATATGGCGGCTTTTTTTGGTGTATAATCAAAGAAAAGGAATTAGGTATATGGTTAGTAGAAGAAGAATATTGGGGTTTGCGATTGGTAAAATGTTGCGTCAGGATGGATGGGCTGAGAAGTATAATCCTAAGAATCAGTTTCATGTGAATCAATATGATTATTCGAGTTGTAAAGAATATTTGTCTGCTTTACGTGAAAAGTGGCAAGATTATGAGGATCCTGAATGTGAGTTTGAGAATTATGTGAATGTATCAAACTATTCGAATTATGATGATTATGCCTATGATGTAGATACATATAGAACAAGGTTAGAGTGGCATGATGAATGGGATTGTGATTGTGAGTTTGATGTAAATCCATGTGATTTTGAGTATGAAGAATATTATGTTAAGGCATTAAAGAGGGCTTGGAAAAAGGAATTGGATCCTTATGATGAGTTTCAAAGTATTGATTTAGAATTAATTGATGATGTAAATGAGTATAAGGAAAGAATAGATGAGTGTAGAGAATGGAAGGATGAACATGATTCAAATAATGAATATAATATAGATCCTAGTCAATTTGATGATGAAGATGAGTATGTGGATGCATTGAGGAAATTATGGAAGTGTAAGTATGATTATTTTAATGAGTTTAGTTCTATAGATTCAAATGATTATTCAAATGAGGATGATTATTGTAAAGCCATTGAAAATAAAAAGAATTGGATGAATAAATATGACAAGGATAATGCTTATAAATTAGATCCAAGTGATTATGATTGTGAAGAAGAGTATTTGGATGATTTAAGGGTTTGTTGGCAAGATAAATATGATCCGTATACAAAGACAAATGTATGTGTAGATAATTATAATACGGAAGAAGACTATAGAGAATCTTTAGTAAACAATTGGCAGGAAACGTGTGATCCGCAACATAGATTCAATGGCTTCGAATTGGAAAGATTTACAACTATAGATGATTATTTAGTGGAATTAAATGATCGATTAGATTGGATAAAGAAATGTGATCCAGAAAGAATCTTTAGTAAGATAGATCCATCTAAGTATGACAATATGTTTCAGTATCAGCATGTTCTTGATTTAAGAAAGGCTTGGAAGAATAAGTATGATCCAGATAACATTCATAATGAAATAGATCCTTGTGACTATAGTAGTGTAGAAGAGTATCATAAGGCGTTAATGGATGAATAGTACAAATGGCAGGGGAAACTCTGCTTTTATTTTGGTTATTTTATCAAAGATTTGGAAGTGTTTAATCTAACTTAATTTTAATCTTATCTTTTGTTGACAAAATATTCATAAAAGTGAATATTTATTATTTAATACTGTAAGCGTTTCACGTATAATAGAAAGGTAAGCGAGGATCGATTTATGCAAATAAGTTATAATAAGCTATTTAAATTATTAATTGATAAAGGCATGAAAAAAACAGATTTGGCTAAAGAAGCTAAGTTAACACCGGCTACACTTGCAAAACTTTCTAAACAGGAAACAGTATCTATGGATACGTTGATTCGTATTTGTGATTGTTTGGATTGTACATTTGATGATGTAGTGGAATTGATTAAGTAGGAGAGAGTTATGGTTACAGGTGAAATTAAAAATAAAATTGATGCGCTTTGGGATGTTTTTGCAGCAGGTGGATTAACAAATCCATTAGAGGTTATTGAGCAAATAACCTATTTAATGTTTATACGTGATTTGGATGTTGCAGACAATAAAAAGGCAAAGGAATCCAATATGCTTGGAATACCTTATACAAGTATATTTGCGGATGAGGTAATGATTGGTGAGCGTAGTATTGATGGAAATCAATTGAAATGGTCTACGTTCCATGATTATCCTGCGAATAAACAATATGAAATTATGCAGGAATGGGTTTTTCCATTTATAAAGATTTTACATAGTGATAAGGATAGTGCATATTCTAAATATATGGATGATGCGATTTTTAAAATTCCAACTGCATTAGTATTATCTAAGGTCATTGATTCTTTGGATGAGATTTATAGCTTAATGGATAAAACTACAAGTATGGATATTCGTGGCGATGTATATGAATACTTATTGTCTAAGATTGCTATAGCAGGACGTAATGGACAGTTCAGAACACCTCGTCATATTATTCGTATGATGGTTGAATTAATGAATCCAACGCCTCAAGAATTAATTTGTGATCCGGCATGTGGTACAAGTGGATTCTTAGTTGTTGCGAGTGATTATTTAATAGAAAAATATAGAAATGATATTTTGATGAATAAACAAAATCGTGATCATTTTATGAATCATATGTTCAATGGTTTTGATATGGATAGAACTATGCTTCGTATTGGAGCAATGAATATGATGACACATGGTGTTGAATCTCCAAATATTGAATATCGAGATAGTTTATCTGATCAAAATACAGATAATAATAAATACTCTATGATTTTAGCTAATCCACCTTTTAAAGGGTCTTTAGATTACGATTCAGTATCAACAGATTTATTAAAGATTGCGAAAACTAAAAAAACTGAATTATTATTCTTAGCATTGTTTATTCGTATGTTAAAAGTCGGCGGAAGATGTGCATGTATTGTTCCGGATGGAGTTTTATTTGGTTCTAGTAAAGCACACAAAGCGATTCGACAAGCTATTGTTGATGATAATCGTCTTGAAGCAGTTATCTCAATGCCTTCAGGTGTATTTAAACCATATGCTGGTGTATCTACAGGTATTTTAATATTCACAAAGACCGGTCATGGTGGAACTGACAAGGTTTGGTTCTATGATATGAAAGCTGATGGATTTTCGTTAGATGATAAACGTTCTCCTGTAAAAGAAAGTGATATTCCAGATATTTTAGAAAGATTCAATAATTTAGATAAAGAAGTAGAAAGAAAGCGTACTGAACAAAGTTTCTTGGTTGATAAGCAAGAGATTATTGATAACGATTATGATCTATCTATCAATAAATATAAAGAAGTTGTCTATGAAAAGGTAGAATATCCACCAACAAGTGAAATTTTAGCTGATATTGAAGCTTTAAATAGAGAAATTGATAAGAACTTGGCCGAGTTAAAAGCTTTGTTGAGCGATGGAAAGGAGGAAGAATCTGAATGATAAATTCGGATTTATAGTGATATGGAAACTAGGTTAGGAAATTATATACACGAATATTCTGTACGAAATAAACTTGATGAAGATATTCCCGTATATAGTGTCACCAATTCTCAAGGCTTTTGTAAAGATTACTTTGGAAAAGAAGTGGCAAGTAAAAATAAAACCTCGTACAAGATAGTTCCAAAAGGTTATTTTGCTTACAATCCATCACGTATAAATGTTGGCTCAGTAGATTGGCAACGTAATGAGGAACGAGTAATTGTTAGCCCACTTTATAATGTGTTTTATGTAGATTCCGAAATAAATCATCAGTATTTGTTTTATTTCCTAAAGAGTAATTTTGCTTTACAAAACATTAAAGCGGTTGCTACGGGAAGCGTTAGAGATAACTTGAAGTTTGAAATGCTTAAAGAATTTCAAATTAAACTGTTGCCACTAGAAGAACAAAATGAAATAGTCGAAAAACTTGATTTGATAACGAAAATTATTGAAGAGTATAAAACTGAGCTATATAAATATGATGAATTAATCAAAGCCCGATTTATAGAGATGTTTGGATCAATTCATAACAGTAAAATATTTGTGTATTATCCATTAAAAGAAATTACGACTGTATGTAGTGGAGGTACCCCTAATAGAGATAACAAAGCGTATTGGGAATCTGGTACTATTCCTTGGGTTAAAACTACTGAATTAAAAAATAACAGATTAACACATGTTGAAGAATTTATTACTGAATTAGGGTTAGAAGAATCTTCTGCTAAACTTGTTCCTTCAGATACTGTGTTGGTAGCAATGTATGGACAGGGAAAGACAAGAGGTATGACTGGATATTTAGAAATAGAAGCAACTACGAATCAAGCCTGTGCGTGTATATTGCCAACTAATAAAATGAATATGATATATTTATGGAAATATTTTGAATTATCTTATGATAAATTAAGAGAATTAGCAAAAGGGGGAAATCAACCTAATTTAAATTGTACTATGATTAGGGATTTTAATATTTTAGTTCCACCTATTGAACTACAAAATCAGTATGCTGATTTTGTACGACATGTCGATAAATCAAGGGAAGACATTAAGAAGGCATTAGAAAAGACACAGCAATTATATGATAGTTTGATGCAGGAATATTTTGGATAAGATAAATAAAATTTATGGTTGTAGAGATGTTGGTAATGGAGGTTATTAACATGAAAAATACAATCATACAAGAAATAGAACAATCTTTATTGAATTACTTAGATAATTCGCAATTGGATGTTTTACATATGGTATTGTGTCGTTGTTTGGATAAAGTAGAAATAAAAGTGATTGAAGATACGGATATTCATATTAGTGAATTTACGAATATGGAACTTATAAATAAATTTATCGCTGCTAAGGAAATTGAAGGTTGTAGTGAAAGAACCACTAAGTATTACTATTCTACTTTAATTAAAATGGATTCGATGATTACTAAGAATGTTACTCATTTAACAACAGATGATCTAAGAATGTATTTGACTGAATATCAGAAAATTAATAATTGTTCTAAGGCAAGTATTGATAATATCAGAAGAAACTTAAGTAGTTTCTTTTCTTGGTTGGAAGAAGAAAATTATATTTTGAAGAGCCCAATGAAAAGAATTCATAAAATTAAAACGGATAAGGTTATTAAAGAAACATATTCAGATGAAACTTTAGAATTGTTGAGGGATAATTGTAATAATCTTAGAGATTTAGCAATTATCGATCTTCTTTCATCTACTGGTATGCGTGTTGGAGAACTAGTTAGATTAAACATAAATGACATTGATTTTGAAAATAGAGAGTGTGTTGTCTTTGGTAAAGGTAATAAAGAAAGACCGGTTTATTTTGATGCCAGAACAAAGATTCATTTAAGGAATTATATTAATTCTAGAAATGATGATAATGCAGCATTATTTGTTTCATTAGATGCACCGCATGACAGATTAAACATTAGTGGAGTTGAGATAAGACTTCGTCAATTAGGTAGAAAACTAGGTATTAATAAAGTGCATCCACACAAATTTAGGCGAACAGTTGCTACTAAGGCTATTGATAAAGGAATGCCTATAGAACAAGTACAAAGTTTATTAGGACATTCTCAAATAGATACTACAATGCATTATGCAATGGTAAATCAAAATAATGTTAAAGAATCTCATAGAAAATTTGTTGCTTAAATACAACATATGATAACCCACGCAAAGCTAAATTCGGATTTATATAAGTGATGGAATATGTGAATTTAGGCGATGTAGCTACATATATTAATGGTTACGCTTTTAAACCAGAGCATAGAGGAAAAAAAGGCTTACCAATAATTAGAATTCAGGATTTGAACGGAAACAGTCACGATTTAGCCTTTTTTGATGGAAAATATCCTGAGCAAGTCGAAATTAACACTGGTGATATTTTGATATCTTGGTCTGGTAGTTTAGGCGTGTATAAATGGAATAAAGGAAAAGCGTTATTGAATCAACATATTTTTAAAGTACTATTTAATAAAATTGAAATCGATAAAGAATATTTTTGTTATGCTATTAGAAATTCACTTTCATCTATGTCACAACAAACTCATGGTGCGACAATGAAACATATAACAAAGAAAGATTTTGATAACATTTCAATTCCGTATCCAGATTTGATTGAACAAAAAAAGATTGCAAATAATTTAAACATAGTAAATAAATTGATTATGTTCTACGAAAAAGAGTTAATTTTATTTGAACAGATGGTTAAAGCCCGATTTATAGAGATGTTTGGAGATCCGGTTAGTAATAGTAAGCATCTTCCACTAAAAACATTACCTCAGTTGGGTACATTCGGTCGAGGTGTTTCTAAATATAGACCAAGAAATGCACCTGAATTATTGAATGGACCTTACCCATTGATTCAAACAGGAGATATTGCAAATTCTGAATTATATATAAAGAATTATAATAATACTTATTCAGAAGTCGGATTAAAACAAAGCAAAATGTGGGATAAAGGTACTTTATGTATTACGATAGCTGCTAATATTGCAAAAACTGCAATTTTACAATTTGATGCTTGTTTTCCAGACAGTGTTGTAGGATTTAATGGAAATAATCTTACTAATAATATTTTTGTACATTATTGGTTTAGTTTCTTTCAAGAGATATTAGAGAACCAAGCACCTGAATCAGCCCAAAAAAATATTAATCTTAAAATCTTGTCTGAATTACAAATTATTACGCCTGATATAATTGAGCAAAATCAATTTGCTGACTTTGTACGACAAGTCGATAAATCAAGGTTTGATATTAAGAAGAGTATTATAGAACTAGAAAGAGAGGTAGTATATGACTAACTTCGATTATTTAAAGAAAGAAAAAGATTTTGATAGCTTTGTAGATATAGCTATTGTTGCAGAGAAGACGTATAAGATTGATGTTAGTACGTGTATTATCAACTGTAGACGTGCATTAGAGGCAGGTATTAAATGGATGTATTCAGTAGATGCAGATTTGGATGTTCCGTATCAGGATAATTTGCATACACTAATGAATACACGAGCTTTTAAATCAATCATGGATGATGATATTTGGAAACGAATAGAGTTTATCCGTCGATATGGGAATGAAGCGGTTCATACTTCAACGAAAAAAACGGCTAGTATTGCCAAAATATGTTTACGTAACTTGTTCTATTTTACTGATTTTATAGCGTATTGTTATGGTGATAATTATGAAGAAAGAGAATTTGACGAATCATTATTAGAACAAGAGGAAGTGGCTCCTGTTAAAGTGGTTCCTGATGTTGATTTAGAGGCTTTGATTGCTGAAAATAAATCTTTGAAAGAGGAATTGAGTTCTCGTCGTGTTCAACAGCAAGAAACATATGTTTCAAAACCATTAGATTTATCTGAATTTAAAACACGTAAATTATATATTGATGCGATGTTGATGGATGCTGGATGGGTTGAAGGTAAAGACTGGATTAATGAAGTTGAACTTGAAGGTATGCCTAACAAGTCAGAAGTTGGTTATGCGGATTATGTTCTATATGATGATATGAATATTCCGTTAGCAGTAATTGAGGCTAAGAGAAGTTGTAAAGATCCTGCGGTAGGAAGACAACAAGCAAAATTGTATGCGGATTTATTAGAGAAGAAATATAAAAGAAGACCTGTGATTTTCATTACGAATGGCTTTGAAACACGCATAATAGATAATGATTATCCTGAAAGAAGAGTATCGAGTATTTATTCAAAGCGTGATTTAGAAAAGTATTTCAATTTAAGAAGAACAAAATCTCATTTGAATTATATTGCGATTAACAAGAATATAGCTGGACGTTATTACCAGGAAGCTGCAGTTCGTGCTGTATGTGAAGCCTTTGATAAAGGGAATAGAAGAAAAGCTTTATTAGTCATGGCTACTGGATCAGGTAAAACTAGAACGGTTATTAGTTTAGTTGATGTGCTATTAAATAATGGTTGGATTAAGAATATTTTATTCTTGGCAGATCGTAACTCATTAGTTACACAGGCTAAGCGTAGTTTTGTGAATTTATTACCTGATCTTTCGGCTACAAATTTAGTGGAAGATAAAGAAAATTATAATGCTCATGCGGTATTTTCAACTTACCAAACAATGATTGGTTGTATAGATACGATTAGGGATGAAGGCAAGAAATTATTTACTTGTGGGCATTTTGATTTGATTATTTGTGATGAAGCGCATAGATCTATTTATAACAAATATAGAGATATATTTTCATATTTTGATGCACCTTTAGTTGGTTTAACTGCAACGCCTAAGGATGAAATTGATAAGAATACATATGAGGTTTTTGAATTAGAAAACGGAATTCCGACATATGGATATGAATTAGCTCAGGCTGTAAAAGATGAATTTTTAGTTGATTATAAATCTGTAGAATGTTCTACAGAATTTATGAAGAATGGAATTCATTGGGATGAATTAGATAATGATGAAAAAGAAGAGTATGAAGAAACATTTGTCGATGAAGAGGGGAATGTTCCAGAAGTTATCAGTGCTTCAGCTATAAACCAATATGTTTTTAATAAAGATACAGTGCGTAAGGTATTAGCAACTTTATTTAAGTATGGTATTCGTATTGATTATGGACAAAAAATTGGTAAAACAATAATTTTTGCGAAAAATCATAAGCATGCAGAATTTATTCTAGAAATTTTTAATAAGGATTATCCTGAATTAAAAGGTTATGCAGAAGTCATTGATAATAAAATTAACTATTCTCAGACTTTAATTGACCAGTTTTCTGATCCTAGAAAATTACCACAAATTGCGATTTCAGTTGATATGTTAGACACTGGTATTGATGTGCCTGAATGTGTGAATTTAATTTTCTTTAAGAAAGTAATGAGCAAGGCTAAATTCTGGCAAATGATTGGTCGTGGAACAAGATTATGTCCAGGACTTTTAGATGGAAAAGATAAAGATAAGTTCTTGATTTTTGATTTCTGTGGCAATTTTGAATTTTTCAGAATGAAGACTGGAAGTGCAACACCGAACATGCTTGCAGTACAGGGAGCTGTTTTTGCATTGAAGTTTGAGATTGCTTATAAATTACAAGCTTTAAATTATCAAACGGATGAATTAAAAAAATGGCGTAAAGAACTTGTCGATTATATGGTTAGTAAAGTAAATGAGTTGGATCGTAATCGTTTTGATGTTAGACAACATTTAAAATATGTGGATCTCTATTCGAATCCAGATCATTATCAAATGCTTACATATGAAGATTGTTTGATGGTGCGCCAAGAATTAGCACCACTAATCTTACCGGATGAAGATGAGGTAAGTGCTGTGCGATTTGATGCGTTAATGTATGGTATTGAATTAGCTCATTTGGCTGAGAAACAGAGTAAACGTAGAATTAAAGATTTATTAAAAAAGGTAACAGGTTTATCTAAAGTATCGAATATTCCTGCAATAGAAAAGGAAAGCGAAATTATTCATGCTATCTTAAATACGAATTATTTAGAATATAGTGGTATTGATGAATTCGAAAATATTCGTTTAAGATTAAGAGATTTAATTAAATATATTCCAAGACAAGGATTATCTTATGAAACTAATTTTGAAGATGATATTTTAGATGTTCAATTTAATGATTCAGAATTAGAGAACGATGATTTAAAGAACTATAAATCTAAAATTGAGTATTATATTCGCCAACATCAAAAAGATGATCCAGTGATTTTGAAAATCAAAGAGAATAAACCGTTAAATAATACAGATTTAGTTTCTTTAGAAAATATCTTATGGAAAGAATTAGGCTCTAAAAAAGACTATTATTCAGAAGTAGGAGAAAAGCCGATTGGGGAATTTGTTCGAGAAATTGTTGGTTTGGATATGAATGCTGCCAAAGATGCTTTTTCAAAATATTTAGATGAAAGAAATCTTAATTCTGAACAGATCTATTTTGTAAATCAAATTGTAGAATATATTGTAAGAAATGGTTTAATGAAAGATATGAGTGTTTTACAACAATCTCCATTTACAGATAAAGGTTCTGTTGCAGATTTGTTTGGAAATGATATTCAAACTTGGATGGAGATTAAGAGTGTTATAGATAATATTAATAATAATGCGAATTATAATTAGTGTTAATTACATGGCTTTATAGGAGGAGTAGCAATGAAAGGGCAAGAAATTCAATTTATTCAATATATAAGTGGACCCACAAAACGATTTGTGATTCCAGTTTATCAACGTAATTATGATTGGAAAATAGAAAACTGTAAGCAATTATATGATGACTTAATCAAAGTAATTCGAAATAATCGAAAAAGTCATTTTTTTGGAAGTGTTGTTTCTGTATATGAACCAAGTAGTGCTAGAAATATCGAATTTTTAGTTATAGATGGACAACAACGCTTAACAACAATTACTCTTTTATTGCTAGCTATGTACAACTTAATACAAGAGGGTAAGGTTTCTTATAAAACTCCTATGTTGAATGATATGATTTATGAGCAGTTTTTAGTTGATAAATACCAAGAAAAAGATAAGCGTATTAAATTAAAGCCTATTAAAAATGATAAGAATGCATTTGATAAATTATTTGATGATCAAGATGATTATATTCTAGATTCCAATATTACAGTGAACTACAGATATTTCTATGATCGCATTCAAAAAATGGAATTAACTATTGATGAATTGTTTGATGCAATTTGTAAATTAGAAATCATTAGTATTGTTTTAGATAATGATGATAATCCGCAATTGATCTTCGAGAGTTTAAATTCAACAGGCTTGGATTTAAGTGAAGGAGATAAGATTCGTAACTTCATTTTGATGGGTCTTCCTTCTGCAAAACAAAATGATTATTACGAGAAGTATTGGAACAAAATAGAAATTAACACTAAATACGATGTGAGTAGTTTTGTACGTGATTATTTGAGCGTTAAACAGTTATTAACACCTTCGCAAAGCCGAATTTATATTACTTTTAAAGAATATGTTGAGCAAAAGAATATAGATACTGAAGATTTACTAAAAGATCTATTAGCATATTCAAAACGCTATGGTGTTTTATTAGATGGTGGTACTAAAAGTAATGAATTAAATGCGTCAATATACCGTTTAAACCGTTTATCTACAACAGTAACACGTCCATTCTTTTTAGAGGTATTGAGTTTATATGATGATGGTAAATTAGATTTGAATACAGTTTCTAAAGTATTTACGATTACAGAATCTTATTTGTTACGAAGAATGATTTGTGACTTACCAACGAATATGTTAAATAAAATCTTCTTGCTATTGCATAAGGAAATTATTCGTTATGATGGCACGTGCGATGATTATCTAGAGAAGTTTAAATATGCTTTGCTTTCAAAAAGAGAAAAAGCAAGATTTCCAGATGATGAAGAATTTATATCAAACTTTTCAAATAAACAAATATACTTAATGAATAGTAAGAATAAACTATATATATTTGAGAGATTTGAAAACTATGGCACACTTGAAGATAAAGATGTATATAGTCATTGTGATGATGGAGTGTATAGTATCGAACATATTATGCCACAACATTTAACGCCAACTTGGATAAAAGATTTGGGTGGTAATTATAAAGAAGTTCATGAAACATGGCTTCATAGAATGGCTAACTTAACATTGACAGCGTACAATTCAAAATATAGTAATTTGTCTTTTAATGAAAAAAAGACAATGGAACATGGTTTTGAAGATAGTGGAATTCGAATGAATACTTATATTGCTTCAAAAGAAGTCTGGAATGAGGATGAGTTGAAAAAGCGAAATGATTATTTAATGAAACGAGCCACTGATATTTGGCCATTGCCTGAAACGGACTTTAAACCAAAAGAAAAGCAATATGAGTTCTATACTTTAGCTGACGATGTGGAATTTACTGGAAGAAAGATTTATAAATTTACATTTAAAAACACGGAACAGCCTGTAGAAAGCTGGTTAGAGGCATATCAAAAGATACTTCAGATTTTATATTCTGAAAACAAGAGTATTATAACTCGGTTAGCTTTATCAACTAATGAAGGCTTAGAATCCCATTTTACTACAAGAAAAGATGATTTTATCCGTACCTTCGATTTATCAGATGGTATTTATGTATTTTCAAATACTGGGACACATTCTAAAATCAATGTATTAACACGAATCTTTGCCTTGTATAACGAAGACCCTGAAGATTTAGTTTTCTATTTAAGATCTGCAGATGATGATCAAGAATATGATGTAAAAAGAAAGTTTTGGGCTTTTGCACTTGAAAAAATTAATGAAAGTTTCAAAGATTTCAACCCTTTTGAAAAAGTTAAACCATCTAAAGGAAATTGGCAAAGTGGATCTACTGGAATTGTGAGGTTCAATATATGTTGTGTTACAAATACAAATCAGTCTCGAGTTGAACTTTATTTAGGTAATTCAGACGTCAATAAAAACAAACAGGCTTTTGATTTATTGGAAACAAATAAAGACCAGATTGAAAAAGAATTAAATGCTAAGTTGATATGGGAAAGAAACGATGATTTACTTAGTTCAAAAATTTATGTCACTTTAGAAAATGTTAGTATCAATAATGATGCAGATTGGGAACTAATTGCTCAATTTCATGCAGAATGGAGTAAGAAATTCTACGATGTATTAGTTCCTTATTTGGATGGGATATTTTAAAGACTAGATTAAAGAAAGAATTAATCATAGATATCTAAGAACAGATTTGAATTCTAACTATTAGAATCATTGTATCTGTTCTTTTTGTTACATAATAGTTTTGGCAATGGTTCGGCCATGCGTGTATCTCCTTGTGCTTGGGTGATGGATTGTGGTTTTTGTGCAAGAACAGGTATGTGGCCAAGTCGTGATTTAGCAAGATTATCGGCTATTGTAACACACAATTGAGTATTCCACGCATTCAGAGCCACACCGTCCAGCACTGAGAGCCACTCATTCCATCATTTAGAACCACACAATCCATTAATCAGAGCCGTTTATACACCTTCAGTTGTAAGATGTATTTGTAGAATATTAAGTTCTATAGATTTTGCGAATTGGAGGTGTTTTTTTTGTGCGAGATTTGAAACGAATTCTTGAACTGACGTTTGAGAATTTCTGTTTTCATTATATTAATAAACGAAATATTGATGTAGTCACAAGATTCATTTCAGATTTTGCATATGACGGAAAATGGTACGTGTGTAGCGCACCATCGGTGTATCTATAGCGGTCAACCGGTGCATCAATTTTTTGATTTAATTTCTTATTGATTCACCTTTAAATTCTAGACGATATGCTTCACATATAACTCGATCTAAACACGCGTCAGCGTATGTATAATCCTTAAATAAATCGTACTATTCTTTTACTGGGATTTAAGAAACCAACACTGTCGATTTTCTTTCTTCTCTTGAATTGAGAATTTCAAATAGATGTCTACATTTTTTGAAAAAAGAAAAAGAACCCGACGCATCAGGTTCCTTCTAGGTGTTGTCCGAAGACGACCACCGCAATTCATAGAAATAATATACTACACCGAATAACATTATGCAAGAGGTTTAAAGATTGACTAATAAAACAAATATAGATTATATAAATGCTTAAAATTTCAGGGATTCATCAACTTGAATATTTCATTTCTTTATTTAGTATACATAGTGATTATTTTGCTTGAAAAAAAGACTTGGAATTATCCAAGCCTTATTGTGCATTCATCTTTTGACGATATAAGTTACGACGATCTAAAGCTGTTAAACCTTTTTTACGGATACGAATCGCATCTGGTGTAACTTCGACTAATTCATCATCGTTGATCCATTCTAATGCTTCTTCTAGGGAGAAGATTTTTGGTGGAGTTAATAACATGGCTTCATCACGACCACTTGAACGGATGGCAGTTAATTTTTTGTTCTTTAATGGGTTAACATCCAAATCGATGTTTTTAGAACTTTGACCAATGATCATACCTTCATAAACTGGTGTTTGTGGAGAAATGAACAATTGACCACGTTCTTGAAGGTTCCATAAAGCGTAAGTCATGGCTTCACCAGTTTCAGTTGAAATCATTGCACCTTCCATACGTTGTGCGATTTCTCCTTTATATGGTTCATAACCACTAATACGACGTACTAATGTACCTTCACCGTGTGTATCATTGATAAATTCTGAACGGAAACCTAATAGTCCACGAGTAGGTGCTGTATATACGATTTTCACATATCCATTTTCTTCAGACATGTCTTGCATAACACCCTTACGAAGATTTAATTTGTTGATGATTGTACCTGAATATTCTTCTGGAGCTAAACATACAACTTCTTCGATTGGTTCTACTTTGTGTCCATTTTCATCTTTGTGTAGGATAACCTCTGGTTTAGAAACAGCTAGTTCATAGCCTTCACGACGCATATTTTCAATTAATACAGAAATATGCAATTCACCACGACCACTAACTTTGAAGCAATCGGCTGAATCGGTTGGTTCAACCTTTAAACCAACGTTAACTTCAAGTTCTTTTTCAAGTCTTTCTTTTAAGTTACGACTTGTCACATACTTACCACTCTGTCCTGCAAATGGACTTGAGTTTACGTGGAAGTTCATAGATAGAGTTGGTTCTTCAATTTCAATGTGTTCCATTGGTTCAACATGATCGGCTGTACAGATTGTATCACCAATACTGATATCTGGCATACCAGCGATAACTACGATATCTCCTGAATGTGCTTCTTGAACACTTGTTCTAGATAATCCTTTGTATACGAATAATTTAGATAAGCTTTCTTTGGCATTCAATCCAGATTGGTTACAACGAATATATTGTTGTCCTTGTTTTAAAACACCTGAATATAAACGTCCAATTCCTAAACGACCAATGTATTCATCGTATGCCAAGGCAGATACTTGCATTTGAAGAGGTTCTTCATCCATATCTGGATATACATCACAATGTTTTAAGATTGTATCGAATAATGGATCGATGTTGTCGCTTGGAGTTTTAAGGTCGTATTGAACACGTCCTTCTCTTGCTACACCATAAAGGATAGGGAAGTCTAATTGTTCGTCGTTGGCATTTAAGTCTAAGAACAATTCGTAAACTTCATCGACAACTTCTTCGGCTCTTTGGTCTTTCTTATCGATCTTGTTGATCAATAGAATTGGTTTTAAACCAATTTCCAAAGCTTTTGATAATACGAAACGAGTCTGAGGCATTGGACCTTCACTCGCATCGACTAATAAGATAACTGTATCTACGGTACGGATAATACGTTCAACTTCACTTGAGAAGTCGGCGTGGCCTGGCGTATCTACAATATTAATTTTTACACCGTTATGAATAACGGAACAGTTTTTAGAATAAATCGTAATTCCACGTTCACGTTCTAGATCGTTTGAGTCCATGATACAGTTAACAACTTCTTCGTTGTCACGGAATACATCACTCTGTCTTAAAAACGCATCTACTAACGTACTTTTACCGGCATCAACGTGGGCGATAACGGCAATGTTAAGAATTTTTTCTTTATTGGACATACTGTCACTCACTTTCCTGTCAAAAACAGTACAATTATAAAGCAAGAAACCTTAAAACTCAATAAAATGTGCTATAATAAAACAAAAATTTTCTGAAAGGGGTAACACCATGCAAGTGCAATATATAAAAGAGTATTCAAATTGTCTCGATCGTGAAATGGAATATAAAATCTATGGCCAAGGCGGTAAATTATGTCTAGCCATTCCAAGTCAAAATGGACGTTTCTTTGAATGGGAAGATCGTGGTATGATTCATGAAGTATCGAAATGGATCGAATCCAATCAATTAACGATTATTACGTGTGATACTTTGGATTTAGAAACATGGTCCTATCCGAATAATACAAAGGTGCGTATGTTGAAACATGAGTTGTGGTTTGAATATATCCTTTCAGAATTGATTCCTAGTGTACAAGAAAAAATGAATAACTATGATAAATGGATGGTTACGGGAGCAAGTCTAGGGGCAACGCATGCCACTAATTTGATTTTCCGTTTTCCTAAACAATTCGATACCTTATTAGCCCTATCTGGTATTTATGATACAGAATTATTCTATGGAGATTATCATGATGAAAATACATACCATAATAATCCATGTGCCTACATGAAAAATATGTCTTTAGATCATCCCTATATGGAATTGTATAAACAATCCAAATTGATCTTTTGTGTAGGACAAGGCAATTGGGAACAAGAATGTGTTGAATCTTTAAGACGATTTAGCACCATCCTTTATGATCAACACATCGAGGCTTGGTGTGATTTCTGGGGTTATGATGTGTATCATGACTGGCCTTGGTGGAAGGTACAACTACAGTATTTCATGGAACAAATATTTAAGGAAGTATGACAAATATTAAGAATGAATTGATTTCACTATGACATTACCATTTTTGGATCAGAAGGTCTCAATTAGTGCTTAATAATTTCCTTGCATTTTCACAGATGTGTGGTAAATTACCAGTGACGAAGGTCGTCATCAGACGGCAAACTAGCGAATCGCTATCGTAACCAATCGGTAGGGCTCGCTTTTTATTTTTGAAAAGACTCAATATTCTTATATTTTTTGTGATTATAAAAATTTTGAATTGTTTTCCTTTATAGTTTGAAACATAAAATCTAAAATTAAAATAAATACGATATTGCACTAAAAAAGAGATGCACAATATATGCATCTCATAGATATTAAGCGTGAACTACTCCTTTTGTGTTAGATGACCTTGTGTTCTAGCCACTTGTTGGATTTAAAACGAGCTAAGAAGATGAATGAGCGAATTGTCCAATCGGCACCCATACCAATCCATACAGCTAAAGGTCCCATGTGGAATGTATGAACTAAAAAGATAGTCACTACAACTCTGCAGATCCACATTGATAAAGTGGATGTGATCATACTGAATTTTACATCGCCAGCCGCTCTTAGGCCATAGCCTGGTAAGAATGAGGGTGTCCAGAATATCATTTTATAAGCGAAGACAATGCGTGTTAGCCAAATGGCTAGTTTAGCACTTTCTGCTTCCATTCCCGCAAGGCTTGTGATTTGTTGGATAAAAAGCATGATTATAGCGCAGAATATAATACATACCATCCAAGCTAGTTTGGTTAATGAAATCGTATAGTGTCTTGCTTGTTCATATTCTTTAGCACCCACACACTTTCCTACGACAGTCATCATACCGAGTCCTACACCAATGCTTGCTTGACATGCAAAGCTTTCAAGCATGGCCACCATGGCTTGTGCAGCAATGGCTGTTGTTCCCATTGTAGATACAGTGGATTGAATCACAAGTTTTCCGAATTGAAACATACCATTTTCAATACCGGTTGGAATACCGATTTTTAATATTTTCGTGATTGTTTCAATTTCCGGTCGGATACTTAAATAGGAATCGACATATAAATCTTGCTTGGGCTGTTTTAAAAGAATCAGGATAATAATTGCACTGATGATTCTAGAAAGAAGTGTGGATAGGGCAGCTCCGGCTACGCCTAAGCTTAGGGGAAAGATGAAAAAGATATTTCCAAGTATATTTAGAATGTTAGAGCCAAACGCAATGGCCATGGGAAGCCTTGAGTTTTGACTCGTTCGAAAGCTTGCGGCACCTGCATTATATAGAGCGATAAAGGGATAGGATAGGGCGGTGATGAAAAGATAGTTTAATGAATTGTCCATCACGTTTTTTTCTACGGATCCAAAGATCAGGCTTAATAGGGGTCTTCTGAATAGGATGCAGGGAATGGTAATAATCAGTGAAATAAGAGTTACGGAAAAAATCAATTGTTTCAAGGCTTGGTTGGCCTTGTCTTTTTGGTTGGATCCTAAGTATTGGGCACAGATGATGGCGCCTCCAGTTGCCATGGCGGCAAATATATTGATGATCAAAATATTTAAAGAATCGACAAGGGAAACGGCAGAAATAGCGGCCGAACCTATGTTGGTGACCATAATGGTGTCGACAGATCCCATTAATGCGGTTAAAACTTGTTCGAACATCAACGGAATTAATAATCTTCGTAATTGTTCTTTGGTGTACATAAACAAAACTCCTAAAAATAAAAAGATATCTTTCGATATCTTAACCTACAAGTACTACATCACGGATGTTTGGCACTTCTTCAAGCAATAATTCTTTGATTCCGCCTGAGAAATCTTCAGAAGCCATCATACATCCTTGACATGCACCTTTGAAAGATACATAGACAACATTGAATTCATCAACTCCTAATAGTTCAATGTCGCCTCCGTCATGTTGAATGTAAGGGCGAATCTTATCTAAACAATCATTAACGGCTTTACTATCTACTACAGTATCCATAAAACAACACTCCTAACTTATAAAAATAGTGGACATAAGATCAATGGGACAGCAAGTCCAACCACAAATCCTCCAATGACTTCGACAAATTTATGTCCAAGTACATTTTTTAACTTTTCCTGATAGATGGGATCATCAAAGTGAAGTCCTGTCATTTCGCGTAAATCTTTGACTAATTGTTGTGTTAGCTCAATGTTTTTACCGGAATAGTAGCGTACGTGGCATGCATCGTACATAACAATAAAGGAAAAGATGGTGGTTACGGCAAATATGGCTGAGTCAAATCCTTCCTGAATTCCAATGGAAAGGGAAAGGGCTGTTACAGTTGATGAGTGACTGCTTGGAAAGCCGCCACTTGCGATGACCCAGTGAAAGTCCCATTTACCAGTTCTATAATAATATACGACCGTTTTTAACACTTGCGCAAGTATATTGCTCAAAAGAGCTGTGACAAGTGGATATAAGGACGATGGTATCATAAATTCACACTCCTAACGAAAAACATTATATCATACAAAGTTAAATCGTGGTATAATCTTCTTTAGGATAGCTATGGAGGGAAATAAAAATGATTCAATTAGATTTAAATCATGCTTTCTTAAAAGAAGATGTAAAGGCTTATCAAGATCAAGTTCGTGCAATTGATGAAGCTTTACAAAATGGTACTTGTAAGGGTAACGACTTTATCGGTTGGCTAAACTGGGCTAACAATTATGATAAAGAAGAATTTAGTCGCATTAAAGAGGTTGCCGCAAAAGTACGTGAAAACACAGAAGTATTCGTTGTATGTGGTATTGGAGGATCTTATTTAGGTGCTCGTGCTGCCATTGAAATGATGAATGGTTTATATGGTGACAACAAGCCTGAAATTATTTATATGGGAAACACTTTCTCATCTACTTATATTTCACAGGTTATGAACCATATTAAAGATAAGGAAGTTACTGTAAATGTTATTTCTAAGTCTGGAACGACAACGGAAACAGCATTGGCTTTCCGTATCTTGAAACAATTTATGGAAGAAAAATATGGTGAAGATGCGAAAAATCGTATTATTGCCACTACAGACAAGGCTAGAGGAACATTGAAGGCTTTAGCCGATAAAGAAGGATATGAAACATTCGTAATTCCTGATGATATTGGTGGACGTTTCTCAGTAATTACTCCAGTTGGATTATTGCCAATCGCAGTAGCTGGAATCGATATCGATGCTTTGATGAAAGGTTTACATGATGGTATGGGTGAATATGGAGATGCAGATCTTGAAAAGAACCCGGCTTACCGTTATGCAGTGGCTCGTCGTATTCTTCAAAACCAAGGATATGATGTTGAATTGTTAGTAAACTATGAACCTCAAATGCAGATGGTTGCTGAATGGTGGAAACAATTGTTTGGAGAAAGTGAAGGAAAAGATGGAAAGGGTATTTTACCGGATTCAGTATGTTTCTCAACAGACTTACACTCTTTAGGACAATTTGTTCAGGAAGGTAAGAAAGTATTGTTCGAAACAAACTTATATGTTGATACACCAATGATCGATTTAACATTCCCTAATGATGAAGCCAATGAAGATGGAATGAACTACTTGGCTGGTAAGAGTGTGGACTGGGCTAATAAAATGGCTGCCAAAGGAACATTACAGGCTCATGAAGAAACAGGTGGAGTTCCAAATATCTTATTAACTATGCCAGGCATGACTTCTTATGACTTTGGTAATATGTGTATGTTCTTCTTCAAGGCCATCGCAATGACAACTTTGATGAATGATTCTAACCCATTCAATCAGCCTGGTGTTGAAGTTTATAAAAAGAACATGTTCAAACTATTAGGTAAAGAGTAATGATGAAAATAGAGATGTAAGCAAGTGTTTACGTCTCTTTTTTATACGCTTACAAATTAGATGAGACTAACCTCTATGGTGAATTTAACCTTTAAAATTTGACATGAAGCTCGTATAATAAACTATGGTATTGAATATCTATAAAGGAGGAAATATTAATGCCTAGAGCAAAACAGTCTATGGATGGAAATACGGCTGCGGCTCACGTTGCGTATGCTTTTACAGACGTTGCTGCAATTTATCCTATTACTCCATCTAGTCCAATGGCAGACTCTATTGACCAATGGTCTGCAGCTGGACAAAAAAATATTTTTGGAAATCAAGTAGTTGTAAGTGAATTACAATCAGAAGCAGGTGCTGCTGGTGCTGTTCACGGATCATTAGCTGCTGGTGCATTGACTAATACATTCACTGCATCTCAAGGTTTATTATTGATGATTCCAAACATGTACAAGATCGCTGCTGAACAATTACCATGTGTATTCGATGTATCTGCACGTACAGTTGCAACTCACGCATTGAACATCTTTGGTGATCACTCAGACGTTTATGCTTGTCGTCAAACAGGTTTCGCTATGTTATGTGAAACTAACCCACAGGAAGTTATGGATTTATCTCCAGTAGCTCACTTAGCTGCTTTAGAAGGTAAAGTACCATTCATTAACTTCTTTGATGGATTCCGTACTTCTCACGAAATTCAAAAAATCGAAAAATGGGACTATGAAGATTTAAAAGAAATGTGTCCAATGGAAGCTGTTGAGGAATTCCGTAAACACGCTTTAAATCCAGAACGTCCAACTATGCGTGGTTCTCACGAAAATGGAGATATCTTCTTCCAACACCGTGAAGCATGTAACACTGCATATGATGAATTACCTGCTGTAGTAGAAAAATACATGGGTAAAATCAACGAAAAATTAGGAACAAACTATGACTTGTTCAACTACTATGGAGATCCTGAAGCTGATCGTGTAATCATCGCTATGGGTTCTATCAATGACGTTGCTGAAGAAGTTATCGACTACTTAACTGCAAAAGGAGAAAAAGTTGGTTTAGTTAAGGTTCGTTTATATCGTCCTTGGTCAAGCAAACACTTATTAAAAGTTCTTCCTAAGACAGCTAAGAAAGTTGCAGTACTTGACCGTACTAAAGAACCAGGTGCTCTAGCTGACCCATTATACTTAGATGTAGCTACAACACTTCGCGAAGCAGGATTAAATGACATCACTCTTTGCGGTGGACGTTATGGTTTAGGATCTAAGGATACTCCACCTTCAAGTGTATTCGCTGTTTACACTGAATTGTTAAAAGACGAACCAAAACCTCGTTTTACAATTGGTATCGTGGATGATGTTACAAACTTATCATTGCCAGAAGTTAAACCAGCTCCTAACACTTCAACTCCAGGAACTGTTGAATGTAAATTCTGGGGTCTTGGAGGAGATGGTACTGTAGGTGCTAACAAGAACTCTACTAAGATCATCGGTGACCACACTGACAAATACATTCAGGCTTACTTCCAATATGACTCTAAGAAAACTGGTGGTATCACAATTTCTCACTTGCGTTTCGGAGACAAACCAATCCGTAGCCCATACTACATTAACCAGGCTGACTTCGTAGCTTGTCACAACCCTTCATATGTAGTAAATGGATACAAGATGGTTCAAGACGTTAAACCTGGTGGTGTATTCATGATCAACTGCCAATGGTCAGACGAAGAATTAGACAAACACATGCCTGCTGAATCTAAAAAATATATCGCAGACAACAATATCCAATTGTACACAATCAATGCCATCGATAAAGCTATCGAAATCGGTATGGGTAAACGTACAAACACAATCTTACAATCTGCATTCTTCAAATTAGCTAACATTATGCCAATTGAAGAAGCTGTAGATTACATGAAAGCAGCTGCTAAGAAATCTTACTCTAAGAAGGGTGATGCAGTTGTTGAAATGAACTACAAAGCTATCGATGCTGGTGTTGGCGCAACTCACAAAGTTGAAATTCCTGCATCTTGGGCTAACCCAGAAGCTGATGCACCAAAACCTGAATTGTCAGGACGTCCTGCAACAGTTAAGATGGTTAAAGACATCATGGAACCAGTTAACAAAATGGATGGAGATTCATTACCTGTATCTGCATTTACTGGAAACATTGATGGTCAATGGGAAACTGGTGCTAGTGCTTACGAAAAACGTGGTACAGCCGTTACAGTTCCTGAATGGGATGCTGAAAAATGTATTCAATGTAACCAATGTGCATTCGTATGTTCACACGCTACAATTCGTCCATTCTTATTGAGCGAAGAAGAAGTGAAGGCTGCTCCTGCACAAATCAAATTGGCTGATGTTAAACCAAAAGCTACAGAATTCAAATATACAATGAGTGTATCTCCATTAGATTGTATGGGATGTGGTGAATGTATCACTGTATGTCCAACTCAAGCAATCAAGATGGTTCCTCAAGAATCTCAAGCTGATCAACAACCAGTATTCGATTACTTAGTAGCTAACGTTTCTAAGAAAGATTCTGGATTCGCTGATGACACAGTTAAGGGTTCTCAATACAACCAACCATTGTTAGAGTTCTCTGGATCATGTGCTGGATGTGCTGAAACATCTTATGCTCGTTTAATTACTCAGTTATTTGGTGAACACATGTATGTATCAAATGCAACTGGATGTTCTTCAATCTGGGGTGGTCCAGCATCTGTATCTCCATATACAGTAAACAAAGACAGCTTACAAGGACCAGCATGGGCTAACTCATTGTTCGAAGACAATGCTGAACACGGATTCGGTATGCAATTAGGACAAAAAGTATTACGTGAACAAGCTATCGAAAAATTAGGTGCTATGAACGAAAGCGAAAAAGCAACTCCTGAATTCAAGGCTGCATTCGAAAAATTCATGGAAACTAAAGAAAATACTCGTACTAACACAGAAGCAACAAAAGCATTATTAGTTGAAGTTGAAAAAGCTGCTGAAGCTGGATGCCCAGATGCTAAAGCTGTATTAGACAAGAAAGAATACTTAGCTAAGAAATCTGTTTGGATCTTCGGTGGAGACGGATGGGCTTATGATATCGGATTCGGTGGATTAGACCACGTTCTTGCATCAGGTGAAAACGTAAACGTTATGGTATTCGATACAGAAATGTATTCAAACACTGGTGGACAGGCTTCTAAAGCATCTAACATCGGTGAAGTTTGTCAGTTCGCTGCAGCTGGTAAAGAAATGAAGAAAAAATCTTTAGCAGAAATCGCAATGAGCTACGGATACGTTTATGTAGCACAAATCGCTCTTGGAGCTAACCCTGCACAAGCAGTTAAATGTATTGCTGAAGCAGAAGCTTATCCAGGACCATCTTTAATCATCGGTTATGCACCATGTGAATTACACGGTATTGCTAAGGGTGGAATGAACCACTGTCAAGATGAAATGAAGAAAGCCGTTAAATCTGGATACTGGAACTTATTCTCATTTGATCCAGCTAAGAAAGAAGCAGGTAAGAACCCATTCACATTAACTTCTAAAGAAGGAGATGGAACTTACCAAGACTTCTTACACAACGAATCTCGTTACACTCGTTTAGTGAAACCATTCCCTGAAAGAGCAGAAAAATTATTTGCTAAATCAGAAGAAGTAGCTAAAGAACGTTACGAACACTTACAACGTTTAGTAGAACTTTACAAGTAAGAAATAAATGAAAGAAGCTGATTAATTTCGGCTTCTTTTTTTGTGCAAATTAAAAATTATTACTATAATGGTTGCAAGAGGTGTTTACTTATGGAAAAAGGAAAATTAAATCGAATTACAGATGTAGAAGGTGTACTTGTAGGGCATAAGACAATTAGTTCAGGAACTCACCAAACAGGTGTTACATTTATTCGTACGGCTGAAGATGTATTTCATCAAAAGTTAGCGTGTGGATGCAGTATTCTAAATGGTTTTGGTAAGACGACAGGCTTACCACAAATTATGGAGTTGGGTACTTTGGAAAGCTATATTTGTTTGACAAACACTTTAAATGTGGGTGTTGTTCAACAAGCCTTGGTGGATATCATGGTAAAAGAAAATGAAGATCTAACGAGTGTAAACGTTGTCGTTGGAGAATGTAACGATGGCTATTTAAATGCGATTCGTGATTGTGTCGTTACAAAAGAAGATGTATATGATGCGTATCGTGATTGTAAAAAAGAATTTGAGCTAGGCAGCATTGGAGCCGGACGAGGCATGTCTTGTTTTGAAATGTCTGGTGGTATTGGATCAAGTTCAAGAGTCTTTGAGATTGATGGAAATAAGTATACTTTGGGTGTACTTGTTTTATCGAATTTTGGTTTAAGAGAACAATATTTATTGGATCAAGTAGAGGGGAATCAGTTGCCTTTAGAACAAGAAAAAGGTTCCATCATGATGATCATTGCGACGGATGCTCCGTTAAGTGATCGTCAACTTCATAGAGTATGTAACAGAATGCCAGTCGGTTTGGCTTTAACAGGATCGCATATGGGTAATGGTTCAGGTGATATTGCGATTGCGTTTAGTACAGCTAATCGTTTTGGAAATGAAGAAATTCATACTTTAAAACAAATCAATGACAACAAGATCAATGTTGTGTTTGATGCAGCCATTGAATCTTGTAAAGAAGCTGTGCATGTATCTTTAATTGAAAATGAAGAGGTAACGGGTCAGTCTGGACATGTTCGTAAGTGTTTAAATCAAGTGAAGATTCAGTAGTGAAATCTTCACTTTTATGTTATATTTCTTTCGGTGATTATATGAAGAAAGTAATGTTTGATTGTGATGATACACTCTATGATTTATCTTGGCCATTTCGCAAGTGCATGGAAGAATTCCTTCCGAATGTAGATGTGGATATGGATTTATTTTATGCGGATTATCGTAAGTTTGGAGATATGATTTTTGATGATCTTCAACAAGGAAAGATTACGATTGATGAATCTGGTGCTTATCGTATTGAAAAGGCTTGTGAAAAGTATGGGATTATTTTTTCTCATTCAAAAGCTGTAGAGTTTCAGTCTCGCTATAAATATTATCAGCATCATATTGAAATGGATGCACCATTGATTGATTATTTTTCGAATTGTGAAGATGAACTTGCGATTTTGACAAATGGAGATGACGCTCATCAAAGAATGAAATTAGAAGCGCTTCATGTCTTTGAGTATTTTAAAGCCTCTCATGTCTTCACAAGTGGACAGCTTGGTGTCGCAAAACCGAATGTGAATGCATTTAAAAAATGTATGGAAGCGATGCAGGAAGATATAAGCGAATGGTATTATGTGGGTGATAACTATATCAATGATATGCAGGGGGCTAAAAGTGCAGGCATGAAGACGATTCATTTTAATCGTCACCATCAAGTAAGTGGACCTTGTGCAGATTATGTAGTATATAGTGCAAAAGAATTGGTTGAATTCATTAAAAAAGACTAGATTGAACTAGCCATGTTAAGAATGTCGTAATGGCATTCTTTTTTTCTACTATTTTTCTTCACCAATGATTTCATCAGACCATATTTCTTCTTGCTCTGTGGGTTCATTGTAATCTTTAAATCTCTCATTAAGTGTTTGTTTGTTCATATAGTATCTCCTAACATAAGTATATATGAAATTAAGTCCGATTTAAATAGGAGGTTAAGTAGGCATAAAATCACATTTGTGGTAAAATAACTATGTATGTTTTGATAAGGAGTAATTATGTTTATAACAACAATTCATTCTATTGATTCATTAGAAAAATTAAAAAGAGCAAAGGCCGATGCTGTGATCATTGGTGTTGAACATTATTCGATTCGTTCGAGTATTACGGTAAAAAAAGAGGATTTACAGCTTTGGAAGAAGAAGTGTAAAAAGCTTGGCCTAAAATTATATATCAACTTTTTAAGATTATGTATGGATGAAGATCTATCGGGTGTTCGTGAATACTTTTCTATTTTTAAAGAATTGGATGTGGATGGTATTTACTATGCGGATGAAGGTCTATATTTTGAGGCGAAACAATTGGGGATTGAATCCAAATTGATTTATCAACCGGAAACATTGGTGGCTTCAAGTGCAGATGTGGATTTCTATATGTCTTTAGGCATTCAGTCTGTATCTTTAGCTCATGAATTGAGTCTTGAAGAAGTGGTAAGTATTGGAAAGCACAATCCGGATATTGAAATCTTAGTGCATGGGTATTTCTCAATTCTATATTCAAGAAGACCTTTGGTCACTAACTATTTAGAGGCTGTGAATAAACCGAAATGTTTATTACCGTGTCATTATGACTTGATTGAACAAACGCGTGACAAACGTATGCCAATTGTGCAAGATGAGTCGGGTACACATATCTTTAGTGAAATGCCAATCAACTCATTACAGGAAATGTGGGATTTTACAGATGTAGGAATGCATCGCTTCCGCATTGATTCTTTGTTTTTTGATGATGATTGGACTGTTGAAATTTTGGGTTTATATGATTTAGCTTTACAAGGAATTAAAATTACGGATGATGAGTCAACAAACCGTTGGTATTTAGAAGAGACAATTAAGAAAAAGGAGGAGCAAGTAAATGAATAAGATTGAATTATTAGCTCCTGCTGGAAATTTAGAAAAAGCAAAGATTGCGATTTTATATGGGGCGGATGCCGTATATATTGGTGGTAAGCAGTTTAGTTTGCGTTCGCGTGCAAGTAACTTTTCCATTGATGAAATCGCAGAATTAGTCAAATTTGCGAATGCACATAATAGTCATGTGCATGTAACTGTAAATATGCTTCCGCATGAGTCGGATTTGGATGGTATTGAAGAGTATTTAAAAGCTTTGGATTTGATTGGCGTGCATGCGATTATTGTGGCAAGTCCATCGATTATGATGTTGGCTAAAAAGCTTGGATGTAAGTTTGAAGTGCATGTATCAACGCAGCATTCTTCTACAAATTCAAGTGCTGCAAGATTCTGGAAAGAAAAGGGTATGGACCGTGTTGTTCTTGCCAGAGAATGTCAAATGGATGATATTCGTTCGATTTGTGAAGAGAATATTCTTCCTATCGAAGTCTTTATTCATGGAGGCATGTGCATTTCTTTTTCAGGACGTTGTGTATTGAGTAATCATATGACGCTTCGTGATGCGAATCGCGGTGGGTGTGCGCAGAGTTGTCGTTGGAAATATCATCTAATGGATGGGCAAACAGAATTAAGTGATCCGACAAATTTATTCTCCATGTCTTCAAAGGATTTGCAGGCAGTGGATTATATTGAGGATTTCATCCATATGGGTGTAGCGTCTTTGAAAATTGAAGGGCGTATGAAAAGTGCTTATTATTTAGCTACGGTTGTTTCTAGCTATCGTATGTTGATTGATTATATTTATGAGCATGGGCATGCGGATGTTGAAATCATTGAGCGTGTAAAAAAGGAAATTGCCAAGGCAGAGAACCGACCGACAGGACCGGGCTTCTATAATGGTCTTCCTGGATATAAGGTACAGTTGTATCAAGATCATGATGAAACGGTAACGCAGGAATATGTAGCCATTGTACAGGATTATGATAAAGAAAGTCAGATGGCGACTTTACAAGTAAAGAATCATTTCATGCCAAATCAGGATTTAGAAATATTTGGTCCTCACATTTTAAGTACGATTGTACATGTTGGGGATGTATATGATAGTGAAGAAAATGTATTAGAAGTATGTAATAAGCCGATGCAGATCGTACATACAAAATGGTCTGGGCCTATTGAAGTCGATGCGATGATTCGTAAAATTAGATAGTGGAAGAGGTAAGTAAGATGAAATTAAGTCAGAGTTTCTTTTATACATTAAGAGAAAATGCGAAAGATGAAGATAGCGTATCAAGTAATTTGTTGGTGCGTGCTGGAATGATCAAAAAATGTTCAAACGGAATCTATATGATCATGCCTATGGGAAAGAAGGTTCTTTCTAAAGTTGAAAATATTATTCGTGAAGAAATGGATGCGAAAGATGCACAAGAATTGTTGATGCCAGCATTGATTCCAGAAGATGTATATGTACAATCGGGTCGTCGTGAAGCCTTTGGTTCAAATATGTTTTCATTGAGTGATCGTTATAATAAGCGTTATGTTTTGGGTCCAACACATGAAGAATTGTTTGCGGTAGCGAGTAGTATGGATGGAAAATCTTATAAGGATTTCCCATATAACTTATATCAGATTCAAACGAAATATCGTGATGAAACTCGTCCTCGTTATGGATTGATTCGTGTTCGTGAATTCATCATGAAGGATGCGTACACATTTGATGTGGATGAAGCTGGATTGGATGTAGCCTACAACAAAATGTATGATGCATATTGCCGTATCATGGATCGTTTAGGATTGGAATATAAGATTGTTAAAGCGGATACAGGAGCTATGGGTGGTTTATTATCAGAAGAATATCAGGCTCTATCAAGTATTGGTGAAGACGTTGTTGTTGGATGTGTTGGTTGTGACTATTCTAGCAACTTAGAAATCACTGAAGTAGTAGATACTATGCAAGATTCTAGTGAAGAAGAACTTACTATGGAAGTTGTTGATACGCCAAACGCAAAAACAATTGAAGAAGTGGCTGCTTTCTTTGGTAAGAAGGAAAGTGATTTCGTTAAAACATTACTATATAACGTAGATGGAAAGGTAATCGCATTCTGTATTCCTGGTGATCGTGAATTAAATGAAACAAAGGCATTGAAATTATTGGGTGCTAATGAAATGGAAATGGCTAGCTTTGAACAAGTAGAACAAGTTACACATGCTCGTGTTGGTTTTGCGGGCCCAGTCGGCATTGATTGTCCTGTATATATGGATCGTCAAATCAAACATATGAAAAACTTCATTGTAGGTGCTAACCAATCGGATCGTCACATTAAGAATGTAAATTGTAAAGATTTTACACCTGTTGAAGTGGCAGATCTTTGTCAGGTTAAAGAAGGGGATATTTGTCCTAAGTGTGGTAAGAAGTTAACTTTCCAACATGGTATTGAAGTTGGTAACTTATTTAAATTGGGTACAAAATATTCTAAGAGTATGAATCTTTACTATACAGATGCCAATAACCAATTACAGCCAGTTTGGATGGGAAGCTATGGTATTGGATTGGAAAGATGTATGGCAGCCGTTGCTGATCAACACCATGATGATTTTGGTATTAAATGGCCAGTTGAAATTGCACCATTTAGACTTGCGATTGTTCCAGTATCTTTAAAGGATGAAGAACAAGTTAAGATTGCCAATGATCTATATGAATTCTGTAAAGAACACAAATTCGATGTTATTTTAGATGATCGTAATGAGCGTCCAGGCGTTAAATTTAAAGATATGGAATTGATTGGGGTTCCTTATCGTATTACTGTGGGTCGTGGTATTAAAGAGGGTAAGCTTGAGTGGACAGATCGTTATACGGGTGAAAAGACTGAAATTGCGATTGAGGATGTTTATTCTGAAATCGAAAAAGTTTTCGCCATGTAAACGCTTGTACTTGAGTTATAAACAAAAAATTAAGTTTTACATTTACTTTCATACAATTTTCTTGTATATTAGTCATAGTTAAAGGAGTGTAATTATGCAAAATAAAATTGAAATTTTTAACAACCAGGTTATTATCAACTATAATTTGGCATATCCAAAGAGTCGTGAGGTTTTATTAAAATCTCAAACGTTCGCAAAATTCGTTCAATATTTCATTGAATATCAAGAAACAGATAATGCGAACATGTACGCGTATTTGACAAAGAATGGTGAATTGAATTCAAAAGAAGCTTCTTATGATTTCTGTCATTTCTTGCGTTTATTGTCAATCTTTACTTGTGAAGAATTAAAAGATGAATATTATCTTTCAGATAAAGATGCAACTTTAGATGTTATTGAAGAGATGTATCGTACTTGGCGTTCTTTACAACGTTTTGGATATATGAAGAGTGATAATTCAACGGATTTTGGTATTAATACATTAGTGGCATTTGACTCAGCTTCAAATGATTTATTACTTCGTACATATCGTTTGTTTGAAGAAAAATTAATGGGAAGACCAAACTTAGTGTATCGTCAGGTTCAAGCTGGAACAAATGCATGTTTCTCTATTCATACTTTGGATAAAGTATGGGCTGATGAATATGCTGCATTACAAGATATTCCAATGATCGATACAGTTATGTTAAGAACTCCAATGATTTTGCATCCAAAATCAAGTAAACGTACCGGTATGTTTACTGAAATAGATACACAGCCAATGACATATTTCAAAAAGGGAGAATCAAACTGGTTCTGTTATCCTTGTAAGGTTGGAGCTTTATTATGTTTCGTATACTTCAACTCAAAATATATGTCTAGTGCATTGAGTATGGCTAACTTGTTTGAATTAGCTACAAAAGAAGAAAGTGCTCAAAAACCAGATCTTGTTGTTATTTTTGGTAATGACGATGGAAATGATGCAACAAACTTCTATTATGATGAGGCCAATGATATTTGGGTAGGATGTATTAGTGACAATCCTCGTATCGAATACTTTGGATATTTAAAGAAAATGTGTTTAACATTACACAACTTGGCACAGATGAAAAAAGGTTGGTTACCAATCCATGGTGCTTTCGTAAACATCTATTTAAAGGATGGAACTAAGAAAGGTATCATGTTGATGGGTGATAGTGGTGCTGGTAAATCTGAATCCATTGAAGCATTAAAGGCAGCTGCTGGAGATATGATTCGTGAAGTAGAAGTTGTATTTGATGATATGGGAACAATTCACTTAGAAGATGGCGTTCCATATGGTCAGGGAACTGAAATTGGTGCCTTCATTCGTCTAGATGACTTGGATCCAGGTACTCCATATCGTGACATGGACCGTTCAATTTTCATGGCTCCAGAAAATCCAAACTCACGTATGATTCAGCCTGCAGCTCCATATCGTGTTGTTGTTCACAACCACAAAATTGATTTATTTGCGTACGCAAACAACTACACAAATGAATTTGGTCTAAAGAAATTAACTGTTCAAGAAGTAAAAGATACTTGTAAGTTAGGTAAGCGTATGGCTTTGGGTACAACGCAAGAAGTTGGTATTTCAACAACTTACTTCGCAAACCCATTTGGTCCTATGCAAAAACAAGAGCTTTGTGAACCAATCATCGACACAATGTTCCAGGCTCTAGAAGACAACGGAGTATTTGTTGGTGAAATCTATACGCACTTAGGATTCGATAAATCAAACCGTAAAGGTTTAAATATTGCTGCTCAGCAATTATTAGAATTTATCCAGAAAAAGGATTAATATGTTTAACAATGATTCAATGAAATATTATTCAACAAGCACTTTAAAAAGTGCTTTGTTGAAGTCTTATGCATGGATGGCTATTGCCTTATCCATCACGGCAATTGTATCTTATGGTTTATATGCTACAAATGCTTTATTGATTTTATTGAGTACCATGCCATTTCTATTCATGTTGTTTGTGATTGCACCATTTATCTTGTCCATTGCCTTTGGTGTTTCTATGGCAAGATCTACATCAAGTACAGGTATGAAAGTCATGTTAGTGCTTTATGCCATCTGTATGGGCGTTTCACTTACTTCGATTGGCTATGTATATGATGTAGCTACAATTGGTACTGCTTTTCTAGTCAGTGCAGTTTACTTTATTAGTTTAGCTGTAATTGGTACAACATCTAAAAAAGATTTTACTAGCTTTGGCTCATTATGTATGATTGGACTTTTTGTATTGATTATTACACAATGCTTTATGATGTTATTTAGAGTTAGTATGGATGTTCGCTTGCTTTCTATCATTACTCTATTGATTTTTACAGGCATCACAGTTTGGGATGTACAAAGAATGAATCGTTTATTGATTCAATCGGATGGTTCAGTCGTAGCACAAGATAAGATCGCAATCTTCATGGCTTTGCAGTTGTATTTGGATTTCTTGAATATCTTCTTAAGAATCTTACAATTGATTGGCATGGGGAATCGTAACAACAAATAGATGTATTCGGACAACCAAATAATCTAGGGGTCAATTTAGGGGACTGATGCCATATTGGCATGAACCTATAGACCCATAGATTTGTTTTTAATGATTAAAAGGATTTCAGTAATGGTTATAAAACTGAGATCCTTTTTAGTTATGTTCATTGTTCAACATTATTATAGTTTTCTATTTATTACTTTTGATTTTTCTTTTTGTATGATCCATGTTTCTTTCTTTTTTTGAAAAAAATTTGATTCATAGATTTAGGAACTCCTTTTATAATAGGATTTTTTCTTGTAGCCCATAGGATGTGTTTGCGTGTATAATTTAAGTCGGAAAAATCTCTGGAATCTCTTTTTAAATCTTTTGGCTTGCGATTAAAGGATTCCATTGGTCCGTTGGAAAGGCGTGCGTAATATTCTTTTTCTGTACGTGCGCTTTTTCTATATACTTTTATACGGGTGAAGGAATTCACTATAGGTCTAAGATTCCTTCTTAAGAACCCTGCAAAATCAGTTGATTATAAAAAGTTTTTGCACTATGGTGCATTTACATGAATTTTTCGTTGATTTATGCTGTGCTAATAGTGCAGGAGGTGTGAAAACATGATAGATTCTCATGAACTCGGGCGGCGTGACAGCTATTTGATTGAACCTCTCATCACTGAAGTGACAAGATTCTTGGGAACAGGTTTCTATCGAAACCTTTCTTACCAAGCTATCCCCGCAG
>OGRM01000291.1_pt1 | contig 47591 bp, 38 predicted proteins | sample 1553491 | NCBI WGS metagenome assembly OGRM01 (sample SAMEA2580110, study PRJEB22360) | human gut metagenome | biome: human gut; feature: human-associated habitat; material: faeces | place: Denmark | collected 2008/2010
ATCGCCACGGCCCTCGGCGTGACGAGCTGCATGGCGGCTGTGTAGCCACGGCAAAGTATGGGGCTTATAGCAAGAAAATAGTTTCCCCCTCTAAGACGTGAATCTCGGAGGGGGAACGACTTTCTTGATGATTGCTTTCTTGATTATCTTCTTGGCGGTGCGGGCATGTCGATATGGGGCAGGTCAACGCTTTCGTTGTTTACTACCCAATAACCATATACCCTACCACCTTTTCTATGGATAAGATTCTTTTCTCTCAAGTTCTTAAGTATTTTGTAAACAGAGGTTTCACCTAAAGACAATGTTTCACCTATTTCTGCATATGTAATATGAGAATTTTGTTTGATAAGGTTCAATACGTCATTTTCTGACTTCGCAAGCGTTCCTTTTCCACTTTTAACCTCATTCTTAACCTCACTTTTCCTATTCTTAACCTCACTTTCCTCATTCTTAACCTCACTTTTCTCATTCTTAACCTCACTCTTAACCTCACTTCCGTTTTTTGGAGTGATTTCTTTATTTATATTATATGTGGTCCAACGGTTTTTGCTTTCTTGGTTAAGCAGGTTTTTATCAACCATATTGTGTAGTAACTTGCCTATTTCCAAAGAGTTCTTTCCAAGCATTTGCTGCAGCTCCATATTGCTTACGCTATCACCATTCCAAACGTATGCCATCACTTGTTGCTCATTGGCTGTAAAGCTATTGTATGTTTCTTCGCCATAATAAGCTTTCATTTCTGCCAGAGTTGATGCTGGCAGAAGACTTACCATAGGCAGAGTGAGATCTACCTGACGCAATTCTGTTCGATCTATCAAGATCGGTTTGCGCCAGTTTTGTTGCTTCCATGTCTTTAGTATAGTTGGATAGCCACTACCGATGTTTTCGCCATAGCCGATCATGCGTAGCATGTTTTGTATCCGTGGATTTCTTGCTTTGGAATTACCACCATGCATGATGTCCTCCATTGGCAGTTTAAGCGAGCCAGGATTAGAGAAGAGAAATTCTTTCTCGTACTTCTCTATTTTCAGTACTCCCGTGATGAGTAAATCAGCGTGGATAATCATATTGGTCAGGGCTTCACGAACGGCTTTGTGTATAGGCGTGTCATCGATACGCTCCATACCTTCGAGTTTGAATGGACGTTTCAAATCTTGCGTGAGCTTGGCAATAACTCGCATAAAGAAGTTGAAAAGGTTATTTTCCCATGTGCCATCGTATGTCAATCGGTCGCTCCAACGGCTATCTGTTTCTAAGTTGGTCTTGTCTATATAGTCCATACGTATGTTGTCGAAGCGGTCACGCACAGGAAGTCCTTTGCCGAACATCATGAGTCCGGCAACGGTTAACCCCTCGCGATGCGTATTTCTATCAAAGACATATCCTCCCATATTTCTCAGAAACTCTTTGTCGTCAAGTTGGTTGAAAGCATGATCCACATTCCGTACTTCAAAACGATTACGGTAGGCATGTAGGGTAGGCATGTCTATGTCGTTTAAATCATAATTTTCTACCAATGTACCATCGTTCCCATTTTCATTGGCATCACGCAGCATAGATTTTACTTCTTCATCTGTGCAATGATAGTCTCCTTCAAAGTTGCGCTTATACGAGCCTCCTATCAGGTTCTTGTTGATGTAGATAGGGCGCATGGTATAGTTTGCCATAGGTACATGTATGGCTATAATGTTTTTACCATTATAGTCAATACATTCCACATTGTCCTCCATGAGAATATTACGACTTACCTTATCACTATTAATAGTGTCCCAAAATGATTTCAGGATTTTGTCGGTATCGTTCACTCCTGTCACTTCAAAACGTTCGTGCTCAACGGTCCGGTTTCGGTGTTCCTTTATACCAAGCACAATAGTCCCGCCAATGGTGTTGGCAAAGGAAGAATAGGTTTCCCATACCGACTTAGGAAGCTCGTTTGTAGCTTCCTTATATTCTATGTTTATGCGCTCACCATAGAGCATCATATCGTTTATGTCGTTTGATGTCATATTGTCTTATTTTAAGAGATGGTGTAACTCTTTTTTCTTTTTCAATTACACTCAGTACCACTTTTAGTAATGCCTAGCTGGTACTGTAATTTCTTTCATCACAGTGCAAAGATACAACTTTTGTCCGAAAGTCAAGGCAATCGGGGGCTATTTTCACAGGCGGCTAAATGCCCTTGATGATCTCGGCCAGCCAACAGGCAAAGTTGTCGGGGTGGGCATGGCCAAAGGCCTTGAGGCGAGCCAGGGGCGACGGGGCGGGGGCGTCCTCGTCGTGGTGGATCTCCGTGCGCTTCGACTGCTCGCTGAGCTTCGTCGTGGCGAGGTTGCGGAAGGCACGGCGCGCGCGGCGCAGGCTCTGCATGTCGGCATTGAGGAGCTTCTCGCTGTTGTCGTCGGAGAGGATGGGCCTCAGTACGCAGGATCCGCCTTCGTCCCTCTCCGCCCTCCGTCCGGTCAGCAACAGGACCAGCAGGTCTTCGTTGAGGAAGCGCGATTTCTCCTTGCCGCCCTTCTCCTTGCCGCCCTTCTTCTGTGCCAGTCCGATGATCTGCAGGATCGACTTGTCCTCACATTGGCTTACGGCGTCGTAGAAGGAGGAGACGCAGGTGGCAAACTGCTCCCTCACCTGCTTCTTGTCCCGCGCCTTGGCGTTGGCCTCGAAGTCCTCAAGGATCTCCTTGGTCTGGAGAAGCGTCGTGGCGATCTTCAGGCGCTGGTAGGCGCTGGAGACCCTGATGAGCATGGGCAGCGCGTCCTGGAACGGCCCGTCTCCCATCTCGGCCAGTTCGCCCACGAGGGCTTCGGCCCTGGCGACGGCCTCGCGGAGCAGCTGCTGCGGATAGGGCGGCTCGGGATCCTCTTCGGACAGAGCGGCGTGGTAGCGGTCGCGGTCGTGGGCGAGCTCGCCAAGGAGGAGGTCGCGGCAGTGGCGGGCGATGCCCTCGCGGTTGATAGCGTGCAAGATACGGTCGGCCTCCTCTACCTTCTTCTCCCGGCTTATGGGGTGATCTTTTTTGATCGGTGCGACCTTGCCCTCCTCGTCGAGGCAGAGATCGCGCAGGGCGAGGAAGATCTCGCGTCCCGCCCCCTCCAGGTCGGCAAGGAGCAGATACTGTTCGTAGCGCTTGTCGATCCCCTCGGCCTTGCTCATCCATTGGGCGTTGGCGCCGATGGTGCTGGCCGTCTGCTCGCAGAAGCTGAGGGCCGTCGTCTCCTCCATCCCCTCCCGGGCCTCGTCCTTGCCCTGCATCAGTCGCTCCGTGGCCGCCACGTATGCCTCGTAGCCTTCCCATTGGCGCCGCCGCATGAGCGCCACCTGGCGGTTGAGGCAACCGATGAGGATGGACGGCAGGTCGATCGTGAGGTCCTGGATGCTGCTGTTGAGTCGGTCGAGGATGTCGCGCTGCCGGATCTTGTCCATCAGGCCGAGGCCCGTGACCTGCTGCTCCAGTCTGTTGAGCCGCTGAAGATAGCGCTCGAGCTGGTCCTTCTCCGCGACGAGGGCGTGGGCCGTGGCGCCGCTCTCTATCTCCGCATCCACCTTCGGCTGGATCGACGTCCGCAGTTTGGCGATGCGCATGAGCATGCGGCGCTTGGCCACGGCCAGTCCGAAGAAGAACCACAGCAGCATGATGGCGACGAGCGTGAGGACCACGAGGCAGGCGATGTTGGTGCGCGAGAAGAGCATGCGGCGCTCAAACTGCACCGTCGTGTAGCCCCTCTCCAGGTTGTCCTGCTTGTGGAGGCCGGTGTCGAAGGTATAGACGCCGCAGGAGGATCCGGCATAGACGCGCCCGTTGACGGCGATGCAGGCCTTGGGGTTGAAGCGGATGTCGGAGAAGTAGCGCTCGTGGTCGGCGAGGGAGATCAGGCCATAGTCGGGGAAGCCGTAGGCATGCGTGGCGTCGGCCACGGCCAGTCGGCGCATGGCCGTGAGCGTGTCGCAGACGCGCAGCTGCTTCTCCGTGCCGCAGAGCAGCCGGTGGTTGGTGAGGACGAAGAGGCTGTCGGCGCCCGAGGCCGTGGGGAGGACGGCGATGTCGCGGACGAAGGAGAGGCCCCGGGAGGCGGCCAGGTGGCGAAAACTGCCGTGGCGCCCGACGAAGAGGCCGTCGTTGAGCGTGGCGAGGAAGAGGCACCCCGAGGACGTGGGGGCCGAGAAGGCCGTGATGAACGGGTCGGCGATGGTGGAGGCCGAGGCGTCGTGGAGCTGCAACTGGCCCTTCTCCCGGCCCAACTGCTGCAGGCCGTCGCGTATGCCGACATAGACCCCGGAGCCGTCGTGGCCGATCGCCGTGAGGTCCTGGCCGGGCTGCGGCGAGACCTTGCGGTCCCAGGAGAGGAGCGAGTTGAGGAGGTAGGAGGAGTAGATGGGGGCGGTGAAGACGCGGTGGCCGCTGTCGGCATAGTAGAGCGTGCCGTCGGCGATCGTCATGAAGCGCACGTCGGAGGATCCGCGCGAGAGGTCCTTGACCTGGATGGCGGTCTGCTCGCCGATGCGCTGGCGAAACAGGTGGGAACCGACGAGGTAGTAGATGAAGGGGCCGTCGTGGCAGGCGTAGCTCACGTTGCCGATGTCGCTGAAGAGGTCCTGGTGGTGGCCGACGCGCAGGAGGGCGTGCTCCGTGACCAGCAGCGACTGGCCGCGGGCAGGGTCGTTGGCGATCACGTTGTGGCAGAAGGTGCGCACGGGCCGGGGGAGGGGCGCGCGCCGCGGCGTGAGGCGGTCGGCAATCTCGTCGTTGGAGAAAAACTGCACCGACGTGCCGTCGAGGAGATAGTTCATCCGCGTGGAGGGCTCGTGGAAGCAGGTGTAGGCCGGATGGGAGAGGCGCGACTTGCCCACCAATCGCCCGTCGGGCAGCAGGGCCTTGATACTGTCGCCGCAGAGGGCGAGGAGCGTGTCGCCGCTGAGCGAGAGGGAGGTGCTGTTGCCCCGCAGCAGCAGGTGGGACTGGCGCCGCCGCGTGTCGATGGAGAGTACGCCCGAGGCACTGGCGCAGACGAGGTTTCCATTGTGCAAAGGGCGGATGTCGCTGACGACCAAGGGACGGAAGGCGCCCTCGCCCGACTGTATCTCCCAGGAGGCGTGGAGCGCCTGCATCGTGTCGTTGGGGGAGAGGAGGAAGAGGCCGTTGCTGGTGGCGACGTAGAGGCCCGAGGGGTCTTGGTGGAGGTCATAGACGGAGTAGTGGGTGCCACGGCCGGACCGGGGAAGGGCATACTGGCGGAGCAGGACGAGCGAGTCGCCCTGCAGTTGGCAGCGGACGACGCCCATATTGCGCGTGCCCACCCAGAAGGTCGTGCCGTCGTGGGGCTGGACGGCGGAGTCGGCAGGCTGGTCGCGCAAGACCTTGTAGATGCGGTCGAAGGCGGTGAGCCAGCGGCGCGTCGTCCCCTGGTCGGCATCGTAGGCATAGACCACGCCATCCTCCGTGCCGATATAGAAAAGGTCGGGCAGCGTCGCGTCGGGGGAGATGGAGGCCAGCGTCTCGTCGAAGAACAGCTCGTTGGCGTTGAGGGCCGACGGATCCTGGCGGTGGCAGGCTCCAAGTGCGATCAGGAGGAGGGGGAGACACAGGGCGCGCAGCAGGGCGCGGCGGTGGGTGCTTCTACTCATAGGTGTGGTGGTTAAAATCAATCAATGGGGGGTGGCTACATCTTATTCATGTGGGTACTTATATCATATCCATGGGCGGCTACATCATCATCCATGGGGTGGCTACTCCTCGCCGTTGGCCTCCAGGAGGCCCTTGACGTTCTGCTCCTCGCCTACGATCCACAGCACGTCGCCCAGGGCGAAACGGTAGTTGGGCGTGATGATGGTGAGGTTTTTCTCGCCCTCGTCGAGTCCCACCACCATGCAGTTGTACCGGTCCCTGATGCCGCTTTCGCGCAGCGTCTGGTCGAGGAAGGGGCTCTTCTGGCCGACGATGATCTGCTGGAGGCGCATCTCCCGCTTCTCTATCTCGGCGTCCTCGTCGTGGACCTCTGTCCGCATGGCTTGGGCGAAGCGCGTGAGCTGGTCGTCGTCGCCTATCACCTGGAGCTGGTCGCCGGGGAAGAGGGCCACCTCGCCGTTGGGGATATTGATGCGCTGGCGGCCGCGGAGGATGCTGCTCACGTTGACGCCGAAATGCTTGCGGAAGTCGAGCTCCGCCAGTTGCTTGCCGGCCCAAAGCGAGTCTTCGGGCACCTCGCAGAGACTCATGTGGATCTCGCGGTCGAGCAGTCGGCCCTCGTAGAGCGGCCGTTTGCGCCCGAGGGCCTCGGCCTGGATCTCGCGGCTTCGGAGGTTTTGGACGAAGAGGCGCTCGAGGCGGATGCTCCGCTTCTTCAGACTGCGCGAGAGCACCATCAGCACGATCGTGCCGAAGGCGATGGTGATGAGCAGCGCGTCGGCGAAGCGCGTCAGGTAGTTGGCGATATAGAAGATGTAGGCGGCGGCGATGGCCAGTCGGGCCAGGACGGTGAAGACGAGCGGGGGGCGGTTGGTGCGCCGCTCCGTCCAGAGCGTCTTGAACTCCTCGGAGTGGTTCTTCTTCATCATGAAGGCGCGCAGGAAGGGGGCGATCATCAGTACGGTGGCGACGCCGCAGACAGCATTGCCGGCCCAGTGAGACCCCGTCAGCTCTGTGGAGAGCTCGCGGCAGAAGGGCAGGGCGAAGGAGAACATCAGCGCGATGACGGCGATGGAGAGGATGCCGTAGATCAGCGTGTTGACCACCATGGCGCGCAGGAGGCGCTTCCAGAGATGGCCGGAGGAGGGAGTGGCGGGCGCGCCCGTGCCGATGTGCTCCAGGCGGCGGCTCCACTGGCGCGGCAGGTGGCGTGTGAGAAGGTTGTAGCACGGCTCCGCAGCACGGATCATGTAAGGTGTGAGGAATGTTGTGATGACGGAGACCGCGACTACAACCGGATAGAGGAAGTCGCCGATGACCCCCAGGGAGAGGCCCAGCGACGCTATGATAAAGGCAAACTCGCCCACCTGGGCCATGGAGAAACCACAGCGCATGGCGTTTTTCAGGCTTTGGCCGCCCAAGAGGTAGCCCATCGTGCCGAAGACGGCCTGGCCGGCGAGGATGGTGAGGACGAGGCAGAGGATGGGGACGGCGTAATCGACGATGATCAGCGGATCGACGAGCATGCCGACGGAGACGAAGAAGATGGCGCCGAAGAGATTTTTGACCGGTTCGACGAGGCGGATGATCTTGTCGGCCTCGACGGTCTCGGCAAGGATGCTGCCCATCACAAAGGCTCCGAAGGCGCTGCTGAAGCCCACCTTGGTGGAGATGACGGCCATGAGGCAGCAGAGGCCGAGGGCAACGATCAGGAGGGTCTCGGCGTTCATGAGCTTGCGCACCTTGCGCAGCAGCAGGGGGATGAGGAAGATGCCGATGACGAACCACAGGACGAGGAAGAAGCCTATCTTGAAGACGCTGCCGAGCAACTGGCCGCCGTCGGGCGAGGAACCATTGGCGATGGCGGAGAGCATGACCATCATCACGATGGCGAGGATGTCCTCGAGGATGCAGACGCTCATCACGGTGGCCACGAAGCCCTGCTGCAGCAGACCCATGTCGGAGAGGGCCTTGTAGATGATGGTGGTGGAGGACATGGCGAGCATGCCGCCCAGGAAGATGCAGTCCATGTGGCCCCAGCCGAAGCCCTTGCCCACGGTGATGCCGAGCAGGATCATGCTGAAGACGATGGTGCAGGCAGCGATGACGGGACTCGTGCCCATCTTGAGGATCTTCTTGACGGAGAAGTCGAGGCCCAGGGAGAACAGGAGAAACATCACGCCGATCTCCGCCCACATCTCGACGTCGCCCTTATCGACGACGCTCATCGTGTAGGGCATGTGGGGAGAGACCAGAAATCCGGCTACGATATAGCCCAGCACAAGCGGCTGGCGGAGCTTCTTGAACAGCAGGGTGACTGCTCCGGCCACGACCAGGATCAGGGCCAGGTCGCTCACGAGATGGGGAAGGGAATTGATAGGCGCCTCGCTTTCTTTTCTTAGGTTGGTATGTTGTGTCGGAGGAACGGCCCAAGGAGGGGGCGGGGTGGAGAGAGAAAAAATAGTTCTCGTGATGGTCAGCAGTGGGGTTCGCCTCCGGCAAAAATAGCGTGATGATACACAGATAGGGGGTGGGGATAAGGATGCTTTGCGGCGAGACGCGTCGCCACGCCACAAAGCATCCTCAGAGAAGAGGGGGAGCGGACTAGTCGTTGTAGCCGGCTGCCAGCTCGCAGATCTTGATGACCACCTGCATGGCCTTCTCCATCACCTGGATGGAGACAAACTCATAGGGGCCGTGGAAGTTGACGCCGCCAGCGAAGATGTTGGGGCAGGGAAGGCCGCGGTAGCTGAGCTGGGCGCCGTCCGTGCCGCCACGGATCGGCTCTACCTTCGGCTTCACACCCGTTTCCTCCATGGCCTTGAGCACGAAGTCGATGACGTGCATGTTGGGCTCGATCTTCTCCTTCATGTTGTAGTACTGGTCGGTGAGGGTGATCTCGAAGACGCCCTCGCCGTACTTCTCGTTCATCTTGGCCACGCAGTCGGCGAGGAACTTCTTGCGCTGCTCAAACTTCTGACGGTCGTGGTCGCGGATGATGTAGGAGAGCTTGCCCTCCTCGCAATGGCCCTCGATGGACAGGAGGTGGTAGAAGCCCTCGTAGCCCTCGGTGGTCTCGGGGATGTCGGTGGTGGGGATCAGGGCGTTGAACTCGGCGGCCAGGCGGGCAGCATTGATCATCTTGCCCTTGGCGTAGCCCGTATGGACGCTCACGCCGTGGATGACGATCTTGGCAGCGGCGGCGTTGAAGCACTCATACTCCAGTTCGCCGATGTCGCCACCGTCCATCGTGTAGGCCCACTCGCAGCCAAACTTCTCCACGTCGAAGTGGTGGGCGCCCTTGCCGATCTCCTCGTCGGGGTTGAAGCCCACGCGGATCTTGCCGTGCTTCACCTCGGGATGGTCGCGCAGCCAGCACATGGCTTGGACGATCTCGGCGATGCCGGCCTTGTCGTCGGCGCCCAGCAGCGTGGTGCCGTCGGTGACGATGAGGTCCTCACCCTTGTGGGCGAGCAGCTCGGGGAACATCTTCGGCGAGGAGACGATGCCCGGGGAAAGCTCGATGTCGCCGCCGTCGTAGCTCTTGACGATGCGCGCCTTGATGTTGGCGCCACTGGCGTCGAGGGCGGTATCGTAGTGGGCGATAAAGCCGATGGTGGGCACGGACTTGTCGGTGTTGGCGGGAAGGGTGGCGTAGATGTAGCCTTTCTCGTCCATCTCGACTTCCTTCAGGCCCTCCTTCTCCAGCTCCTCCTTGAGGTAGCGGGCGAAGATGAGCTGCTTCGGGTTGCTGGGTACGGTCTCGGACTCATCGACCGACTGGGTGTCAAACTTGGTGTAGTTGATAAATCGTTCTGCTATTTCCATAAGTTCTGGATGATTTTGGTATTCTTTTTTGCAAAGATACGGTTTTTCTATGATATGGCAAGGGAGTGGGCGTGGAAATTTCTAAAAAACAATAGCGAGGACGTGTAAAAACAATGGAGAGCCCGCGTGAAAACAAAGGATAGGACGTGTAAAACAATGGAGCGGGCAGGGTCGGTAGGGGCAAAACCAATAAGCCCCCTGCCTTGGAAGACAGGGGGGTATGATAGCTTATGATAAGATTTCTTACTGTGCGGCCTTCTCGCCCTGAGCGGGAGCACCCTGGGCAGGAGCGCCCTGAGCTGCACCCTGTGCGCCACCCTTCTGGGCGGGAGCAGCCTGCTTCTGCTGGCTTGCGCCGAAGTTGGGCAGGTTGTTGGGGTTGGAAGAGCTGCTCTCGGCTGCACGCTCGATCACGCTCTGATCGGTGTTGGCAGAAGGAGCTACGTAGGCGCAGACAACGCTGAACACTACCATGGCAATAGCCAGTCCCCATGTGGCCTTTTCGATGAAGTCCGTCGTCTTGCGCACGCCGAGCACGCTGTTGGACGAGGAGAAGTTAGACGCCAGGCCACCACCCTTTGACTCTTGAATCATAACGATTCCGATCATCAGGAGTGCGGCGATCACGATAAGAATCACAAATAATGTGTAAAGTCCCATTTTTTATCTTTTTGTCTTTTATTTTTATTGTTCGTTCAAAATCAATTTCTGTAGAAACCGAATTTGGTCTGCAAAGTAACGATTTTTTTTTGGATATTCCAAATATAATCGCTGAATAATTTCCAGCGCCTTGGAATATCTGCCCTGCTTGATGTAGATACGCGCCAAAGTTTCGGTGAAATAGCTCGATCCTTCGTCCTCCACGGTTTCTTCCTCGGGCTCGTACTCGGTTTCGTCTTGTAGAGAAATTTTACCTTTCTCCTTGTTGATGAAGTCGTCGATGAGTTCCTGGCCCTTGAGTTGGGGAGTCTCCTGGGGGGCTTCGTCTCCGGCCTCCATGAGGTAGGCCACGTAGTCGATGGTGGCGTCGGCAGGGGTCGGCTTGCGCTTGACGACGGGCTGGTCCTGCGGCTTCGGCTGCGTCTCCTCGCCCTCCTCTCCGGGGAGCTGGTCGAGGAAACTGTCGATGAGCGCGGCGGTGCGGTCGCCCTCGGGGGCGCCCTGCTCGGAGGATTCGTGCTTGGCGACTTCGTGTTTGGCAGTTTCGTGTTTGGCGGCTTCGTGCTCGGCGGCCTGATCGTCCCGCAACTGGTAGTGGGGACCTTCTGTCAGGTCGAAAAGGCGCTGGCGCTCGGTGATATAGACGGCAGCCCTACGCAGCTCCTCGTCGAAGGTGGGGTCGTGGAGCAGGTAGAGGTTCTTGAGCAGCAATAGCCGTGCGGGCTGGTAGTAAGGATAGCGTGCGAGCAGACTGCGCAGCTCGTAGAGGGTGTCCTTGCCCAGCCGTTCGGGGTGGCGCGTGAGGGTGGCTATGTTTATACTCATGATGTGGTGCTGATTGGAGGAATCCGTAAATGGTGGTGGCTGCCGTACATGGGTGGCGTGGGAAGCAGGGCTACCAGTTGGCCACGGTGGCATTGAATATCTGGTCGGTCAGATCCTTGACCATCTGCTCCACCAGCTCTTGCTGCACGTCGTTGAGGTTGCGCGTGGTGGGGTAGGAGGAGGTGGCCGTAAACTGGCGCTCGAAGTCCTCGGCATGGTTCACGTTGTTGGTAAACCGCACGTTGACCGTGATGGAGAGTTCGGTCTGGGCAGCGTAGCCCTCGCTCGACACCGACTTGTTGCGCTGCTGATACTGCGTGATCTCGCCTTCGATCTGGAGGTCGCCGTCGCGACGGACCTGCTGCAACTTCGTGTGGTTGGCAAACTGGTCCTTGAGCGCATTGTTGAACATGGGCCCCATCGGTCCCCACACATAGGCGGAGCGGATGGGAAAATCGGCTATCTGGATGGTCTTGGTCTTGGTGTAGTCGATGCTGGCGCCGTTGAAGGTGTACTTCGGAACGCAGGATGTCGCCAAGGCCAGCAGCATCCATACCACCACGGCCGACACGCAGAGGTGGGCGGCGAGGCGTGGGGTCCTTTGATTCTTATCGCTTCTCATGCTTTATTTTTCTTCAAGTCCGTACTTCTTGATATTTTTCTTCAAGTCCGTACGCTTGGACGTTTTTATTTGTCTTCAAGTCCGTACTCCTTGATGCGGCGGTAGAGGGTGCGGTCGCTGATGCCGAGTTCCTGGGCCGCTTTCTTGCGGTTGCCGTTGTTGCGCTCCAGCGCCCTGACCACCATCTGTCGCTGGTTGTCGTTGAGGTTGAGACTTTCCTCCTCCTTCTGCGGGCGGGTCTCCTGTATCTCCTCGGCCACGGCGTCCTCCACCTCCTTGTCGTCAGGGCGGAAGGCATCCTGGGTCGTGGCAGGAAGCGTCTGGGCGCCTTCCGTGGCCAGGTGGCGGTAGTGGGCCGTCTCTTCGAGCTCGCGGTAGGTCTCCAGTTGCTTGCGCACGTTGTTGAGGTCGCGGCGCAGGTCGCTGACGTTGCCACGGAGCTCGTAGAGGATCTTGTAGAGGATCTCGCGCTCGCTCTCGTAGCTATGCGATCCTTGCCCCTTATCGACGAGGGCCAGTTCGGTGCTCTCCGTGTCCTGGGGGATGAAGCGCAGGATCTCCTCCCGGTCGATCACTCTCTTCTCGGCAATGACCGACATCTGCTCGGTGATGTTCTTCAGTTGGCGGACGTTGCCGGGCCATTTGTACTTGAGCATCACCTGCTTGGCCTCGTCGTCGAGCGTGATCTTCGGCAACTTGTATTTTTCGGCCATCTGCATGGCGAAGAGGCGGAAGAGCAGCAGGATATCGTTGCCACGCTCGCGGAGGGGCGGCAGGTTGATGGGAATCGTGTTGAGACGGTAGTAGAGGTCCTCGCGAAACTTCCCCTCGCTGAGGGCCTTGCGCATGTTGACGTTGGTGGCAGCGACGATGCGGACGTTGGTCTTTCGGATCTCCTGGCCTCCGACGCGGATGTATTCGCCCGTCTCCAGGACGCGGAGCAGGCGGGCCTGGGTGGCCATGGGCAGTTCGCCGACCTCGTCGAGGAAGAGCGTGCCCTTGTTGGCAATGCCAAAATAGCCCTCGCTTTCGCCGATAGCACCCGTGTAGGATCCCTTCTCGTGGCCGAAGAGTTCGCTGTCTATCGTTCCCTCGGGAATCGAACCACAGTTGATGGCGAAGTATTTCTCCCGCTTGCGGGGCGAGTTGTCGTGGATGACGCGCGGAATGATCTCTTTGCCCACGCCGCTCTCGCCGATGATCAGCACCGAAAGGTCGGTGGGAGCCACTTGCAAGGCCACGTCGAGGGCACGGTTGAGCGCGTCGCAGTTGCCCACGACGTTGTATCTTTGCTTGATGATTTGCAGTTTACTCGTATCCATTTCTTACCATAGTTGGGGTTAAAATAAAGCCGGCAGGCTTGTCGCCCGATTCTTTCTCCCTTTTTGCTCTTTTTCCTTTTTCCCTTTTCTCCTTCTGCGTCTCCATTCTCCCTTTCTCCTTGTTGCTTTCTCCTCTTCCTTGTCTCCTCCTTTTCTCCTTTTCTTCTTCTCTCTATCTCCCTTTCTCCCTTTCTCCTTCTCCCGTTTTTCTCCTTATATAATATATAGGCAGAGCGGGGGAGTTAGGTCGCCAGGGCCGCAGCTTGGAGTCTTGTGGTTCGCTATGAGCCGCAGTTTGGAGTCTTGTGGGTCGCTATGGGCAAGGCGGCTTCTCCGTCGGCTTCTCCTGCAGGCTGGTGCGGTCGAGCTTGATGAGCAGAAGGCCGATGGCCGTCCAGATCAGTTCGCGGATGCGCACCAGCAGGGCGACAAAGATGCCCGCCGTGGCTGTCAGACCCAGTCCTGAGACCGACATCAGAAAGCCTCCCTCGCGTCCGCCGAGCTGCAGCGGCATGAAGAAGAGCATGTTGGCGAAGAGCGTCGTGAAGGCGATGATGAGGATGCTGTCGATGTAGTTGACGCTCGGGTAGAGCACGAGCAGGATGAACATCACCTCCAGGGCCGAGCAGACGCGGCAGGCCAGTTCCAGGAGCACGACCGTGAGAAACGTGCGCGGATTTTGGTTGTGGAGGGCTGCCACTTGGCGGTCGATGTTGTCGAGTTGTTCGCGATGGCCATCGATAAACCGCCGTGCCCAGTGCTTGATGCCGGGAATGTGGCCGAGAAGTTTCATGCCCCTCACTGCAAGTCCGCGTCGGTAGCCAGCAAGGAAAAACCAGATGCAGAGGGCGCAGAAGCCGCCTGTCAGCGAGAGCATGATGGCCATGAAGGTGTTCACCTCTTGCGTCAAGACATAGAGCACGATACTCAGCAGCCAAAACCAAAAGTGGCTGAAGATGTGGGTCATCACGTAGAGCAGTACCGAGGCCGTGGCGCGCTCCGTGCCGATCTTGGGCTTGAGAACCATGATGCGGTAGGGCTCGCCGCCCATCAAGCCTCCTGGCGTGGCGTAGTTGAGGGCAAAGCCTGAGACGGTGATCTTGTAGAGCCACCAAAAGCCCACGTGCGCTCCGTACGCCTCTTGCGTCCCTCGATTCTCTTGATACCCTTGAATCTCTCGAGTTTCTTGATTCTCTCGTTTCTCTTGAGTTTCTTGATTCTCTTGAGCTTCTCGATGCTCTCGATTCTCTTGCGTCTCGCTCGCGGCGCCGCTTCGCTCTCCGCTGCGGATGATGGTGTACCAGGCTGCCGTATTGAAAAGGTAGAGAAAGGCCCAAAGGACCACGACGGCGAAGAACCAGTAGCCTGCGCGTTGCAGGCCCTGCCACACTTCGGCAAAGTGGAGCTGGCTTACCATGACGGCAAGGACCACCAGGCCAAAGATGAAGAAGATGTTCTGGTACTTCTTTTTCATGTCTCAACGAGATCGTTTACTCTGCCTTGGGTTCGCGCTTCTTGGGAATGGCGAAGCGTACCTTCTCGCTCTCGTCTTTCTTCTCCTTGTAGAGTTTGGGGAGCGGATGGGCACCCGCCTGGTCGTAGGCGGCGCGGTTGCGGAAAATGTCGATGGCCGTGAAGATGGCTTGGCGCAGCGGCTGCGGGTCGGCCACGCCCTTTCCGCCCAGCGGGAGTGTGTTGGCCAGGTCGGGGCAGGTGCGGACCAGCGGCAGGCCGACGGTGTAGTGGACGCCAGGACCATCGCACAGCGCGTGGAAGGGGATCGTGCCCTGCTCGTAGTACATCGCGACGATAGCGTCGAAATGAGTGTAGTCGTTGCCGGCGAAGAGGGCGTCGGCGGCGTAGGGGCCAAAGGCCTGGATACCCTCGGTGGTCAGCGTCTCGATGGCGGGGCGGATAATCTCCTGCTCCTCGGTGCCGAGCAGTCCGTTGTCGCCAGCCTTCGGATTGATGGAGAGGAGGGCGATGCGGGGATTGGAGAGGCGGAAGTCGCGACGCAGGCTCTGGGCGAGTTTGCGGCAGGTCTGCTCGATGCTGCCCTGGGTGATGCACTCCACCACCTGGCGCAAGGGCAGGTTGCGTGTGGCCAGGGCAATGCGCAGTCCGCCATCGACCATCAGGGTCTGGCCGTGGCCGTCGGTCTCCAGGTGGTCTTCGATATAGCGGCTCTGTCCGCTAAACTGAAACTCGCTGGTGTTGTCGATGGGATTGGTGACGAGGACGTCGAAGCGGCCCTCGCGATAGTCGGCCAAGGCGCAGTCGAGGGCCTTGAGGGCGTAGTCTCCCGAGGTTTCGCTGGCCACGCCAGGCTCCACTTTCACCTCTTCTTCGTAGGTGGTCAGCAGATTGACCACGCCGTCGCTGGCCTCGCTTGCGTCCGAGATGATGGTGAAGTTGGCCTCTATCTCGAGCAAGTTGCGGTAGTAGGCTGCCACCTTGGGCGAACCGTAGATGATGGGCGTGCACAACTCCAGCATCTCTGGGTCGGCAAAGACCTTGAATATCAGCTCGTATCCGATACCGTTGGTATCGCCTTGGGTGATAGCCACCCGTATTTTCTTGTTATTCTCCATAAGATATATACTCATTGAAAACGACAGTGCGAAGCTGCCGCATGATGTTTCTTTTTTCTCTCTCGGGGGCGTAGGCGAAGGCGAGGAGCACGAGGGTGCCCTGCCTTGTCTTTTTGACGGAGGCCACAAAGGGTCCTCCCATCGCGTCGCCCTCCATCATCCATTGTCCCGTCAGGAGGTGGATCCCACGCTCTTGCTGGATTTGGACGGTCGCCAGCGCCAGATGCATGGAGCTGGAGGCCTGATCGCCGTGGATGTGCTGGGAGAGCATCTGGTCGATGGCTCTTGCCCAGTTGGCTTTCGGACTGTCCGGCAGGCGCAGGACGCAGAGGCTTCTGAGGTTTTCTGCCCCGTTGGTGGCTATCCACAGAAAGTCTTTCGACGTCTTGCTGGCACGCATGGCCTCGGGCACTTTCATCTGGACGCCAAACTGCCTCCGTATCTTCTCCTCCATTTTGGGATGGTGGTTGTGCTGGAGGAAGGCGTAGCTCTCTTGCTCCTCAAAGGCCAGAAGGTCGCGCAGGATCCGTGCCGAATCCTTCGCGGAGGCTTCGATGACGAGTTGCGGACGGGCGTTGAGATCGTGTCCCGAAGCATACGGCTTGTCGCTCAGGATGACGATGGCGCGGGCCAGGAGGGCGTTGCCCTTGAGTTGGTCTTGCGTCGTAGGGCGCACGTCGAAGCGGGGCTCCGGCTGGGGCAGTCCGGGTTCTGGCCGGGAAAGGTAACTGGCGAGTTGGCCCGTGGTGTCGCCGACGACCAGCACTTCGCCTGCGCGGGCCGAACTGGAGGGCAGTCGGTGGTGGGACGCTTGCCGGCATCCGAGGAGGGTGCAGGCAATCATGATCCCGGCGAAGAGGACACTACGCATCGTGGCGCTGCTTCTCTCTCACCTCGCCGATCTCCTTGCTCGTCGAAAGGAGTCCGCAGGCCGCGAAGATGTCCTGGCCTCGCGACGCACGGATCGTCGTGAAGACGCCGTGGTGGGTCAGGTAGTCGCGGAAGGCCTCCATCCGCTCCTCGTCCGACTCGCGAAGGGGCACGTCGGGGATTTGGTGGAAGCGTATCAGATTCACGCGACACTCCAGTCCTTCCAGCAGACGGACGATGGCGTGGGCGTGGGTCGGAGTGTCGTTGAGCCCACCAAACAGGATGTACTCGAAGGAGAGTCGGCGCTGGTGGGTGAAGTCGTACTCGCGCAGCAGTTTCACTACCTCCTCGATGCCCATGCCTCGTTCGGCTGGCATGAGCTGCGCACGCTGCTCGGGGATGGGGGAGTGGAGGCTGATGGCCACGTGGCAGTCGCTCTCGTCAAGGAAGCGGCGCAACTTCTTGCGCACGCCGACGCTGCTGACCGTGATGCGCTTCGGAGACCAGGCCCAACCGTAGTCGGCGGTGAGGATCTCCGTGGCACGGAGCACGTTGTCGAGGTTGTCCATCGGCTCGCCTTGTCCCATGAAGACGATGTTGGTGAGCTTGTCCACATCGGGAAGTGCATAGACCTGGTTGAGGATGTCGGCTGCCGTGAGGCTGCCCTCAAAACCTTGTTTGCCCGTCTGACAGAACAGGCAGTTCATCTTGCAGCCCACCTGCGACGACACACACAGCGTGGCGCGGTCGCCGTCGGGGATATAGACCGTCTCGACAAACTCATGGCGGAGCTTCTCCTTGGAAGCGCCCGCATAGACGGGGAACAAGTATTTGATCGTCCCGTCCTTGGAGTACTGGGCGTCGATGGGCGCATGGCAGCCCACCGTGAAGCGCTGGGCAAGCAGCTCGCGGTGCTTCTTTGATATGTTGGCCATCTCGTTGATGTCCTTGACGTGCTGCACGTAGAGCCAGCGCGCGATCTGTCCGCCCACGAAGGCGGGCATTCCCAAGTCGCGGGCCAGCGTGCGCAGCTCCTCAAGGGTCTTTCCTATCAACGGTTCTTTTGTTTCCTCTGTCATTTTTCTTTCGGCGTCTCACCGCGTTGGGGCGGTAGGTTGCATAATAATCTGCAAAGATAACCAAAATAATCGGTAACGCTGACAGATTGCCGTACTTTTTGCCAAAATGTCGTATAGGCACGCTGATTTTCCACCCGCCATAGCGAGGGGAAACGTGCTACGGACAAGGTGTGGCAAAAAGCGTAAGCATCTGCTGCTTAATGTGTTACCTTCTCTTGCGCGTGGTCGTCTTTCTCTTGTGCTTGCTGCTCTTGGGCGCAGTGCGGGTCGTTGTCCTGGTGGTCGTGTGTGTCTTGGGCTTGGCGGCCTGGTAATACTTTTGGGCCTCGGGCAACCATTTTCTGATATTGGCGATGCGCGTCTGGTCGGAGGGGTGGTCGCTCAGCCACTCTTGCGTGGACTGGCTGCCCGATGAGGACATACGCTGCCAGAAAGTGATGGCATTGGCTGGGTCGTAGCCTGCCATGGCGGCAAAGATCAGGCCCATATAGTCGGCTTCGCTCTCATCCTTGCGGCTGTATTTCAGATTGAGCAGGGAGAAGCCCGTGCCGGCTATCTGTCCGGCCACGTTGGCAGCGTCTTGTCCTGCCACTGCTCCGAGCACGCTTCCGAGCACAGTAGTGGCTACGCCCTGGTTCTGCTGCTTCGTCATCTGCTCGGCACTGTGTTTCGCCACGGCGTGGGCGATCTCGTGTCCCAGCACGATGGCCAGGGAGGCCTCGTTCTGTGTGTAGGGCAGGATGCCTTCGAAGACGACGATCTTGCCTCCGGGCATGCAGAAGGCGTTGGCCTGTGGGTCCTGGATGAGGTTGAACTCCCAGTGGAAGTTGTTCACCTCACTGGCGAAGCCGTTGTTTCGGAGGTAGGTCTCGACGGCATTGGCGAGGTTGCGCCCTACGCGTGCCACCATCTGGGTGTTGGCTGCGTTGGTCGATTTCTTCGCCTTCTGCATATAGGTGGAATACTGCTGCTGCGAGAGGGAGAGCAGTTGCTCGTCGCTCACGCCGATGCGATGCTTGCGTCCTGTCAGGGGGACTGTCTGGGTGGTACCACATGCGGTCATCAGTAGGGTGATGGCCGTCAAAAGAATCAGTTGGATCTTCTTCATTCGTTTTCTCTCCTAATTTGTTTTCTAAGATCTTGTATTTTGTTTCCAAGACCTTGTATTTTGTTTCTAAGATTTTGTCAGCTGATAGTGCTGGGTTGCAAAATTAGCAATTCCGTGGCAAAACACAAAAAGAAGAGCCGAAAAAGTGGTGGCTTTTCGGCTCTTCTATCAAGTATGAAAACATCGTGTGTCAAGTATGGAAACATCGTGGCGGAGTAGGCTGCCGCCAGCGTTTTTACTTGAACATCTCTTTGATGCCGCCGATGGATCCCATGAGATTGGTGGCCTCGTAGGGCATAAAGACGGTCTTCTGGTTGTTGTTCTGCGCCATCTCGGAGAGCATCTGGATGTACTTCTGGGCGATGAGGTAGCTGGCGGGGTTGGTGCTCTTGCCTACGGCCTCGGTGATCTTGTTGATGGCAATGGCCTCGGCTTCGGCCTTGCGGATGCGTGCCTGGGCCTCACCCTCGGCGATGAGGATGGCCTGTTGCTTGTCGGCTTCGGCCCGGTTGATGGTCGAGGCCTTCTCGCCCTCTGACTGCAGGATGGCGGCTTGCTTCTCACCCTCGCTGGTCAGGATCGTTGCGCGTTTGTTGCGCTCAGCCTGCATCTGCTTCTCCATGGCCTGGAGGACGCTCTCGGGCGGCGTGATGTCCTGCAGCTCGACGCGGTTGACCTTGATGCCCCATTTGTTGGTGGCGTCGTCGAGTACGGCGCGGAGCTTGGTGTTGATGGTGTCGCGCGAGGTGAGGGTCTGGTCCAGCTCCATCTCTCCGATGATGTTGCGGAGCGTGGTCTGGGTCAGTTTCTCTATGGCGTTGGGCAGGTTGTTGATCTCATAGACCGCCTTGAAGGGATCGACAATCTGAAAATAGAGCAGCGCGTTGATCTGCATCTGGATGTTGTCCTTCGTGATGACGTTTTGGCGTGCGAAGTCATAGACTTGTTCGCGCAGGTCGATGGTGCTGGTATAGACATAGCGTCCGCCCTTGACGGCCACCACCTCCTTGGCGTGGTCGAGGAAGGGCATGATGATGTTGATACCCGGCTGCAACGTGGCGTAATACTTACCGAGACGCTCGATGACTTTGGTCTCGCTCTGAGAAATGATCACAACGGCCTTCATGGTGAAGAAGATGACCAGAAGAACGATGGCTCCAAGAACATAGGATGCTATTGACATAATCGTAAAGTGTTAAGGTTGAATATACTTGGTTTCTGTTTGGATCTTATGCTTCCTCGACGGTGATGATGATGGAGTCGATGCTGAGCACGCGGGCCTTCATGCCGTTTTCGACGGGGTGGCCGTCGCGGGTCTTTGCCTTCCAACTGTCGCCGTCGATCTGCACGCGACCATAGCCGTTGGCCTCGATCGGTTCGGTGACGCGTCCGATGCGTCCGATGAGGGCGTCCACATTGCTTACGCGGCGGTCCTCGCCTTTGTGAAACCAGCGTAGGGCCATCGGTCTGAGGAAGAAAATGCTCAGCAAGGTGGTGATCGCAAAGACAATGATCTGAATCGTCAGACTGTCGGTAAAGACTGATGAAATAGACGCAAAGAGGCCGCCGACTGCAAAGCAGACAATGAAGAAGTCGCCATTGGTCAGTTCGAGCAGCAGGCACAGGAGGCTGATGAGCAGCCAGGCCAGCCAGAGGTTTTGTGCAAAGTAATCGATCATAGTCGTTATTTTTGTGTTAGTTATTTTTGCCGAGTGCAGCTTATCTTATGCAAAGATATGGAAAAATATTGGTATTCCATTTCTTTTTCATCACTTTTTTATTCTGTTTTTTGAATATCTTCAAAAATAGTGTGTGGAGCGGGATGGAAGTCTGGGGAAAAGTGTTTTGGAACCATGTTGTGAGGAAGCGGTGAACGAATAGGGCCTCTGTCGTTTTTCCCAAAAAAGATTAAATATAAAGAGGATTTCTTGGCGGAGAAAGGAAAAAATCGTACTTTTGCAGTTCAAAAACATGTTTGTAGCGTGAAAATAAAGGAAGTAATCGCTGCCCTTGAACGATTCGCGCCTCTGCCCTTGCAGGCTGGCTTCGACAATGCTGGCCTACAGGTTGGACTGACAGAGGCGGAGGTGTCAGGGGCTTTATTGTGTCTTGACGTGACGGAGGCCATCGTTGACGAGGCCATCGCGCGCGGTTGTAATCTGATTGTTTCCCACCATCCACTCATCTTCCGCAAACTGTCGTGCATATCGGACGGCGACTATGTGCAGCGGACGGTCTTCAAGGCCATCCAGCGTGGCATCGTCATCGTGTCGATGCATACTAATATGGATAGTGCCGTGGGAGGCGTCAACTATAAGATCGCTGAGAAGTTGGGTCTCCAGGACCTCTCTTTCATCGGGCAGCAGCAAGAGGTGGAAGGCGTCTCGGGAGGCGAGGGCGTGATCGGTCGCTTTGCGAAGCCGGTAGCTGCCGACGACCTGGTGCTCCTGCTGAAGAAAGAGTTTGGTGTGGAGTGTGTCCAGGCAAACCAGTTGTTGCGCCGCCCCATAGAGAAGGTGGCCCTTTGTGGCGGATCGGGAGCTTTTCTGCTGCCTGAGGCCGTACGGTTGGGTGCCGATGCGTTTGTCACGGGAGAGATGCACTACCACGAGTTCTTTGGGCGGGAGCAGCAGATACAGATCTGCGTGATCGGTCATTATCAGAGCGAGCAATATACATCGGAGATCTTCCGTGAGATCATCATGCGTGAGTGTGCGGGCGTGCCTTGCTACATCACGTCGGTCAACACCAACCCGATCCTTTATCTTTAATAAGGTATATAGTAAGAAACAAATAAGGACAAGAATACTTATGGCAAAGAAAGAAGCAAAAGAAATGTCGGTAGAGCAGAAGCTGCAGGCTCTTTATGAACTGCAGACGACGCTTACGGCTATCGACGAGAAGCGTGCGTTGCGTGGCGAGTTGCCGCTGGAGGTGCAGGACCTGGAGGACGAGATCGCTGGTCTCGACACCCGTATCGAGAAAATCGACGCAGAAATCAAGGAGTTTCAGTCGGCTATCACGATGAAGAAGGGTGAGGTGCAGGAGGCGCAGGCCAACCTGGAGCGTTACAACAACCAGCTCAATGAGGTACGCAACAACCGCGAGTATGACTCGCTGAGCAAGCAGATCGATTACGAGCGTCTGGAGGTGGAACTTTGCAACAAGAAAATCAAGGAGGCAACGGACCAGGTGGCTTACCGTACCAACGACCTGGAGATAGCCAAGACCGAGCGCGAGGAGCGTCAGAAGGATCTTGACGAGAAAAAGAGCGAACTGGAGGATATCCTGGCAGAGACCCGCGAGGAGGAGACCATGCTCAAGGAGCGTGCCAAGGACTTGGAAGTCAAGATCGAGCCGCGCCTCCTCAGTTCCTTCAAGCGCATCCGCAAGAGTGCGCGCAACGGACTGGGTATCGTCTATGTGCAGCGTGACGCCTGTGGCGGCTGCTTCAATAAGATTCCGCCCCAGCGTCAGCTCGACATCAAGATGCACAAGAAGATCATCGTCTGTGAGTATTGTGGACGCATCCTGGTCGATCCGGAGTTGGCTGGCGTCAAGGTGGAGAACGGAAAGGCTGAAAAACCGAAACGCAAGCGCAGTACCCGCCGCAAGGCTGACACCGAGGAGAAGAAGGAAGCATAAGGCTTCTTCGGCTTATAATCCTTATACTCCTACATAAAACTACAAGTACATAAAAACAACGAGTACGTCAAGTAACGAGCCCGTCGCCCTCCGAATAGAGTGGTGACGGGCTTGTTGTATATAGGTGGTTGGACGTGTATTCCTGCTCAGTTTACTGTGTACTTGACAGGATTATTATCCAGTGGAGTAGGAGGGAGGGGAAAGACTTAAGGCGAGTGTTGATACAAAAATCCCCAGTACGATGACCGCACTGGGGATTCGATGTGATATTACTTGAAGGGAATGGTCCCTTGGTGTAATCTTCTGTCTATTGTCTATGATTACTTGACGTAAACGATAGCCAGACGGTTAGAGGTAGTGCCCTGAACGCCCTTACCAGTAGCCTCGTCGACGATCACGCCACGACCCTTGAGGTACTTAGCGACCACGTCGGCACGAGCCTGAGACAGACGGTCGTTGATCTCCTTAGAACCCTCAGGAGAAGCAGTACCGACAACCTGAACGTGTGAACCCTCCTTGACAGCGTCGAGAGCCTTCTTGGCATCGTTGGTGAGAGCAGACTTGCCCTGAGCGAAGGTGACGAAGATGAGGTCAGAAACGCTGACAGTCTTAGCTGCGGGAGCAGGAACCTCTACGCGCTTCTCAACAACCTTCTCGATCACCTCCGGCTTGCGGTTGCGGAGCTCGTTGATCTGAGCGTTGAGAGCGTCGATCTCGGCCTGGTCGCGCGGAGTAACGATCACGAAGTTGTGCGTGCCGTTGCTGTTGCCGAACTTGTAGTTGATACCGAGGTTGAGCTGGAAGGCGCTGCGGTTGAGGTTGTACTCGGTGTCATCATCGAAGCCAGTGGCGTGCGTGCCAGCGACAGCGTAGTTGATAGACGGCTCGAGGTAGAGCTGCCAAGCCTTGTTGGAACCGAAGTTGTAGGTGAAGTCGAGACCCAACTTAGAGGTGAGCTGGTCGTTGTTCTCGAGGAAAGACTCACCAGGACCGTAGGCGTGACCCCAGCCGAGGCCAGCTACTGCGATCACCTCGAAGGGACGCGGCTCGCCCTTGTAGCCAGCAACCCAGTTGCTGACATTGATGGTACCGAGCAGGCTCACGTTGCTATAGGTGACAACCGTGTGCGGCTTGCGGACAGGCTCGGGGACCCATGCCTTTGAGTTGAAGTATGCTGTTCCCTCAGCAGCCAAACCGAAGACCGGAGTGAACCAACGGCCGATGCGGAGGCTGGCGTTGGGGTTCAGACCGCTAAGCCACTTGTGACCAGTTGTCTTGGTTGAAAGACCACCATTGATACCGACGTAGAAGTTGTCGAAAGTCTTGCTTTCCTGCACAGTCTGTGCTGATGCCGAAACTGCGAAAAGCGCAGAGGCCATCATTAAAACGAACTTTTTCATGTCTCTCTAAATTTAAAATTTTATGTTATGAAAGTTTATTCTCTCAATCATTTCGGGTGCAAAGTAAAGAAAAAAAACCGATATGAACAAATATTTAGGGGGTAAAAAGACGTTTGGTAATCATAAATAGGGAAAAACCTATGAGAATAGGGGAATTACCGAACACTTTCTCCCTTTCCAGACGAGGCCACTTTACATATTGTCTCAATATCACCCAGAAGCTCCTTTTATAGGACAAGGGCGAGAAAACATCTTTATAAATCAAGGGTAATAAATATAGATCAAGGGAGAGGAAGCGCCAAGATGGATGCGGCGTTTCTTCTCCCTTGTGTCTATATCGGGTAGGGCTCTAAGGGGCTGGGTAAAGGATGAAACCTTGGAATGTCAAACCTTGAGAGCCTTCCCTGTCTATCTTGTCTTGAATTAGATCTCCTTCTTCTCGATGATCTTCATACCCTCGCTCACGGCCTCCATGTTGAGAGGAATGAGCTTGTGGTGGCGCTCCGGGAGCGACTTGAAGAGAGCCTTGTTCAAGCCCTCGGTGCTCACAACGGGGCAAACCTTGAGCAGACCGCCCAAAACGATCATGTTGAACACCTTGGAGTTCTTCATCTCGGCAGCCTTGTCCGTAGCATCAATCTGATAGACCGTGATGTCCTTGCGGGTCGGCGGGTTGATGATACCGTTGCCGTCGTAGATGAGGATACCGCCCGGCTTCACCTTTGACTCGAACTTGTCGAGGGAAGGCTGGTTGAGGACGATAGCCACATCGTACTTGCTGAGAATCGGTGAGGAAATGCGCTCGTCGCTGACGATGACGGTCACACTGGCCGTACCACCACGCTGCTCCGGACCGTAGGCCGGCATCCACGTCACCTCTTTATTTTCCATCAGTCCGGAGTAAGCCAGAATCTTTCCCATTGAGAGGCAACCCTGTCCTCCGAAACCGCTGATAATGATTTCTGTTTTCATAATTGCTGTTTCTTGTGTTAAGAGAAGGAATGATGATTAGAGCTCGGGAATCTCCTGGTCGAGGGTGTCCTTCATGTCACCCTTGATGTACTCCTTGAACATATTCTCGCGCATCCACTCGTTGGCCTTGACCGGTGAGAGCTTCCAGCCCGTGTTGCACGTTGCCACGATCTCGATGAGGCAGCTTCCCTTGCCAGCCATGTTGGCCTCGAAGGCTTTGCGGATGGCCTTCTTGGCCTGGCGGATAGAGGCTACGGTGTCAACGCTCTGGCGTGTGACGTAGCGGGTACCCTTGAGGTGGCTAGCCAGCTCCGTGATGTTGAGGTTCCAGCCGTGGATCTTCGGATCGCGGCCGTAGGGGCACGTGACGGTCTTCTGGCCGATCAGCGTGGTGGGAGCCATCTGACCACCCGTCATACCGTAGATGGCGTTGTTGATGAAGATCATCGTGATGTGCTCGCCACGGTTGAGAGCGTGGAGCGTCTCAGCACTACCGATACAAGCCATATCGCCGTCGCCCTGGTAGGTGAACACCAGGCGGTCGGGCCATACGCGCTTGATAGCCGTAGCCACAGCGGGAGCGCGTCCGTGGGCTGCCTCAGACCAGTCGATGTCGAGGTAGCGGTATGCGAACACGGAGCAACCTACCGGGCATACACCGACGGTCTTGTCCTCCATGCCCATCTCCTCGATGACCTCGGCCACGAGCTTATGGACTACACCGTGAGAACATCCCGGACAGTAGTGCATCGGGACGTTGTTCATCAGTTTTGGTTTCTTATATACCAGATTCTCTGGTGCAATAATGTCGTTTGCCATTTGATTCTTCTTTTTAAGGGAAAGCCGGTTGATAGCCGGTTATCCATTTGATTCGACTATTTTACCAACTTCGTTTTCAGTGCGTCAACAATCTCCTCGGGTGAAGGAACGATACCACCCAGGCGGCCGAAGTGCTCCACGGGGACGGCACCATTGACTGCCAAGCGGACATCCTCGACCATCTGGCCGGCGTTGAACTCGCTCACGAGGATACCCTTCTTGTTCTTGGCAAGCTCCTCGATCTGCTTGGTCGGGAACGGCCACAAGGTGATCGGACGGAAGAGACCTACCTTCAGGCCTTCCTCGCGGGCCAACTCCATGGCCTTCTCGCCGATACGGGCTGCAGAACCGAAGCTGACGATGATGTAGTCGGCGTCCTCACACTGCTGAGTCTCGTAGCGAACCTCATTGTTGCGGATCTCCTCATACTTGGCCTGGAGGGCGAGGTTGCGCTCCTCCATCACCTCGGGCTTCAGCTCCAAGGAAGTCATGATGTTCGGATCGCGATCCGGCGTGCGGCCGAAGGTGGCCCACGGGTAGCGCTTCTTCACCTCCTCGTCAGAGAGGCGAGGCTTCTCGTCGGGGAGAACGACCTTCTCCATCATCTGACCGATGACACCATCGGAGAGAATCATGGCCGGGCAGCGATACTTGAACGCCAGCTCGAAGGAAAGGTCTACGAAGTCTGCCATCTCCTGGACAGAGTTCGGGGCAAGCACGATGACATAGTAGTCGCCGTTGCCACCACCACGAGTGGACTGGAAATAGTCGGACTGTGAAGGCTGGATCGTACCCAGACCAGGACCGCCACGCTGCACGTTGACGATGACACCAGGAATCTCAGCACCAGCCATGTAGGAAATGCCCTCCTGCATCAGGGACACACCCGGTGAGGAAGAGGTCGTGACGCAACGCTTACCAGCACCAGCGCCACCATAGACCATATTGATAGAGGCCACCTCGCTCTCAGCCTGGACTACTACCATGCCGGAGGTCTCCCAAGGCTTCAGGGCGGAGAGGGTCTCGATAATCTCTGTCTGCGGGGTAATAGGGTATCCGAAGAAGGCGTCGGCACCGCAGCGAATCAGCGCGTGTGCGATAGCCTCATTACCCTTCATCAATTTTACTTCTTTCTCAGCCATACCTTATTCCTCCACTTTTTTCTTATAAACAGTAATACATCCGTCCGGGCAAACAATGGCGCATGAAGCGCAGCCAATACATTTGTCGGCGAAAACAGGCTCCGCGTACGGATAGCCGTGAACGTTGACTTTCTTCTGTGCCAGTTGGATCACATCCTTCGGGCATGCAACGATGCACAGTTGGCATCCCTTGCAACGCTCGGTGTCGACCACAATCGCACCTTTAATCTTGCTCATATTGATTTGAATTTTTTAGTTAAGTCGTTGGGACAGAGCTGCGTCCGCCCCGAGCGGCCTTGATTAGGGATTATATGCGTCTTTATGATAGAAGTTCAGAATGTCGTCGATCATCTTCTTAGCTTCCACGGCTGGCGACTCGGCGTCGAGCTCGATGGCTTCCAAGTAGCAGTCGATGGCGTGTTTCCAGTCGCCCTGCTTGCGATATTCGTTACCTTTCTGATACCATTCCTCGGCAGTCATGGGCTCCATTACTTATAGTACTCCTTCTTGCCTGCTGCCAAGGTGTTCTTCATCAGCGAGCAGATGGTCATGGGACCAACGCCGCCCGGTACGGGCGTGATGTAGGAACACTTCGGTGCTACCTCGTCAAACTTCACGTCGCCGCAGAGGCGGAAACCGCTCTTGCGGGTCGCATCGGGCACGCGCGTCGTGCCGACATCGATGACGACTGCGCCTTCTTTCACCATGTCGGCCGTGACAAACTCGGGACGGCCAATGGCGGCGATGACGATGTCAGCCTCACGGCACTCTTCTTTCAGCGTGGCTGAGCGGGAGTGGCAAACCGTGACCGTGGCGTCGCCATAGCACTTCTGCATCATCAGCGAGGCCATCGGCTTGCCGACGATGTTGCTGCGTCCGAGGATGACACACTTCTTGCCAGAAGTCTTGATATTGTAACGGTCCAGAAGGGTCATGATGCCCAGCGGAGTGGCAGAGATGAAGCAAGGCAGTCCGATGTCCATGCGACCGACGTTGATGGGGTGGAAACCGTCCACGTCCTTGCGGTAGTCGATGGCCATGATGACCTTTTGCTCGTCGATATGCTTCGGCAGCGGCAGCTGAACGATGAAGCCATCGACATCCTCTTCTTTGTTGAGGCGGTCAACACAAGCCAGCAGCTCTTCCTCCGTCACGTCATCCTCATAGCGGATGAGCGTCGAGGTAAAACCGCACTGCTCGCAGGAGATAACCTTGTTTTTCACGTACGTCTCAGAGCCGCCGTCGTGTCCTACGAGGACAGCGGCCAGATGAGGACGTTTGCCACCAGCGGCGACAATCTTGCTCACTTCGTCGGCAATTTCGGCCTTGATGGCCGTTGCAGTAGCTTTACCGTCAATCAGTTCCATATGGTTAGGTGTTGTTATGGGAACACGGTGGCCTGTCCAGCCCTTCCTAAGGTGTGGGCTACGGATGGTCTCGCGTCCCCGCGTTTATAATCTATTTCTTTCGTTCTGTCCCTCCCGTGAGGGGCGGGGCAGGGGAAATTTCTGTTTGGTTTTTAGTTGAATGGTTGGCGCGCCATTACAGTATGTCCGCAATACGATGCTACCGAATGTACGTTTATACTATATATAATGAACGCGCGCGAACCATATTTAATACATGAGGACTAATTCATGGGGGGCATACCTGTGCCCTTCATGTTTTTCATTCGTCCCATCATGCCCTTCATGTTGGCACCCGTGACCATCTTCATCATCTTGCGGGTCTGGTCAAACTGCTTGATGAGCTTGTTCACCTCCTGGATGCTCGTGCCCGATCCCGACGCGATACGGCGGCGGCGTGAGGTGTTGAGCACCTCGGGATGTGTGCGCTCCTGCGGAGTCATGCTCTGGATGATGGCTTCGATGCCCTTGAAGGCGTTGTCGTCGATATCGACGTCGCGGATGGCTTTGCCCACACCAGGGATCATGCTGGCCAACTCCTTGATGTTGCCCATCTTCTTGATCTGCTGGATCTGATTGTAGAAGTCGTTGAAGTCGAACTGGTTCTTGCGAATCTTCTTCTCCAGTCGCTTGGCTTCTTCCTCATCAAATTGCTCCTGGGCGCGCTCCACCAGCGAGACCACGTCGCCCATGCCGAGGATTCGGTCGGCCATACGGGCTGGGTGGAACAGGTCGATGGCTTCCATCTTCTCGCCCGTACCAATAAACTTGATGGGCTTGGTCACCACCGTGCGGATGCTCAGCGCGGCACCACCACGGGTGTCGCCGTCAAGCTTGGTCAGCACCACACCGTCGAAGTCCAGGCGGTCGTTGAAGGTCTTGGCCGTGTTGACGGCATCCTGTCCCGTCATGGAGTCGACGACAAACAAGGTCTCGTCGGGACGGACATGATTCTTCAGACTTTCTATCTCGGCCATCATCTGCTCGTCCACTGCCAAGCGTCCGGCGGTATCGATGATCACCGTGTCGTAGCCTTTCGCCTTGGCCTCCTGAAGGGCGTGGTCTGCTATCTCGTTGACGTTCTTGTTGTCGTCCTCAGCATAGACGGGCACGTCTATCTGGCTTCCCACTACGCGCAACTGCTCGATGGCGGCAGGACGATACACGTCGCAACCCACCAGCAGGGGCTTGCGGTGGTCTTTCTGCTTGAGCATGTTGGCGAGCTTGCCGCTGAACGTGGTCTTACCCGAACCTTGCAGACCGCTCATCAGGATGATGGCGGGCTTGTTGGTCAGTTTGATGCCGACAGTCTCGCCGCCCATGAGCTCTGCCAGCTCGTCGTGGACAATCTTCACCATGAGCTGGCCTGGCTTGACGGCGGTCAGCACGTTCATGCCCAATGCTTTGCGCTTCACGTCGTCCGTGAAACTCTTGGCCACTTTGTAGTTGACATCCGCATCGAGCAGCGCGCGGCGCACGTCCTTCAGCGTCTCGGCGACATTGATCTCGGTGATTTTTCCCTCACCTTTCAGTATCTTAAATGACCGTTCAAGTCGGTCGCTTAGATTCTCAAACATTCTTCAGCTGTTTGGTATGGTTGTTTTCTATACTGTATTATTTGTTTCGCAAAGGTAATGAAAAAATCTCATACCACAAACAAGCGATACCCATTTTTTGGTATTTTCAAGCGTTTTTTTATTTCCTTTCCACCCATTGGCCTCCCAGATTGCATGAGAAATCTGGTTTTTGGCAGGGTGAAAAGAGTCCTTATGCTTAAAAAAGCAAAATATAACCAGCGATTTTTGGTGTATTCATTATTTCTACTTACATTCGCACGCCAAAAAGATAACTTGCCGTCTTGAGGAGTCCGTATTGTCCGGTCGAGGTGGCAAATCGCGTCTTATTGGTCTCAAAAAACAGATAAGGAAATAGAAAAATGGAATACTATCTTAGTGTGGGCAGCGAGAAGCGTGGCCCTTACAGCGTGGCCGAGTTGGCAGCTCGTGGCATCGGTGCGGAGTCGTTGGTGATGGCTGCTGATGGCGGATCATGGCAACCCGCCTGGCAGGTGGAAGCGCTTCGACCGATTCTCCGTCAGCAGACGGCTGCACAGCAGTCTCAACCGATCATGGATTCAGGGGTTAATATTTCCTCAGGTCCTGGCGTAAGCAGTCCCTCGGGCCCGGGGGTAAGCAATGCTTCGGGTGGGGAGCAAGTTATCGTCGGCGAAAGGATAGGGGAGGGCCCCGATGTGGTCCAAGGTTACGCTCCGCAGCCTTCCGCGCAGCCTAAGAGCGAGCGCACCGTTCCTCCATCCGTTGACCGTGGATCCCGTAAGCATCGGGGTGGTTGCTTGTGGGTGGTGCTGGCGATGTTGCTCTTGTTGGCAGGACTGCTGGTGGCCACTTGTCCGAAACCCGAGCAGCACGCCGAGGCCATCTCGGGTGTAGTGGCGGAAACGATGGGCGAGGCCCTGCGGATCGACTCCATAGACTCCGACGATCCCTTCTCGACGGCCATGAAGTCCTTGGCCGGAGGTGCCACCCGCCAGGTGGTGACGATGGTGGTCGGCAACGCGCTCACGGTGGACAACTACTTGGTATGTTCGCTGGGGCGCATCCACTACGCCGACAAGGCTCCCGTGGTCTCTGTGGGTGTGCTGGGCCATGTGTTCACCATCGACAAGTCGTCGCTCAAGCAATTGGCTCATCGCTATGCGGAGGAGACCAAGCGGCGGTTGGAGGAAAATGTCAAGCAGAAAGTGCGCGTGAGCATCACCCAGCCCATTGGCCGCATGCTTGACGAAGCTATGGGCGGACTGATGGACGAGTTGGCGGGAGAGTTGTTCGGACGCCAAGGCCATCAGGATGAGCCAACGCAGGACGACGAAGATGTCATGATGGATAGCATCTGAGACCTGACAGTCCGTATTGCGTTTTCGCAAATTGAAACGCAACAAGGCAGAGGGAACGTGCTCCTCCGTAGGGGGCCCATTCCCTCTGCCTTGTTAGTTGTGGGTAAAACGTTAGCCTTTGTTTCGGGTTAGTTTCGGCTTTGTTTCGAGCTAGTTCCAGCTTTGTTTTAGAAAAAACACCCATATCTTTTGCTTGTTTCGATTCTTTTGTGTAATTTTGAAGCTGTTAACGCCTTTGGAGAGACGTAATTAAAGACTATCGTTGGCGACTCCAGGGCACATAGAATACTTTTTAGACAACACATCATGAGGAAACGTATTCATCGTTTTGCATTGTTGCTCGTTGCTCTGACGCTGGCTCTGCCGATCTGTGCGCAGGCCGTTGGCGAGGGCGACGGTTGGGGTGCGGGAGCCATCCATGTACCCAAGAACTTCAAGTTCAGCAAGTTGGTCAACCACGGTAAGGGTGGCGTGCCCCCTGTAGCCACAGGGACCAAGGGTCGCAAGGCCCGCCAGGCAAGTCAGGTGCTGAAGGCACCGCAGCATTCCGTGTTTTATGCTAATGCACTGGGCGACTACATGGGACTGATGTCCTATGATCCGGCCACGCCCACCGACGTGACCACTTATGCGCCGTTTGACAAGTCGCTCTTCAATGCTGGATCCACCATCAAGGACGGCAAGCTTTGCGGACTTTATCTCGACCAGTCCATGATCGAGTATGGCATCATCTTCCTGTGGTACGGGTGGTTCGACCTGGAAACGGGCGAGTATGATGGAGAAGTGACCAATGTCTCCAACCGGAGCCTGATCGCTTATGCCACCGCCACCGATCCCAAGACGGGCGAGGTGTTTGGTGAGTTTACTGATCAGACGATGCAGAGCTGGGAGTTTGGTGTGGTCGATTACGACACCAAGACCCGCACCACGATCGCAGAGACCGACAATCTCTACTTGGCGATGGGTATCACCAGCCAGGGCGACTGCTACGGTATCACCGACGATGGCGATCTCTACCGCATCGATCGCACCACGGGCGAGGAAACCCGTATCGGCTCGACGGGAGTCCGTGTCACGGATGCCAGTGGAATGGCCTATTCCCAGGGTGCCGTCGTCGATCCCAAGACCGATGTGTTCTATTGGGCTGCCACCGACGCCAACGGTGAGTGTACGCTCTACACGGTGGACCTGGACGATGCTTCCGTCACCCGTGTCTGCGCGTCGCCCTATCAGCAGCTTGCACTCAATGTGCTGCCGCCGTTGGCCGAAGACAAGGCTCCTGCTGCCATCCATGACTTTGCGGTTCATTTTGATGGTCCCGCCACTTCCGGCACGGCCACGTTCACGCTCCCCACGAAGACCTTTGATGGCGATGATAACCTGACTGGCCAGCTTACCTACGAGATCAAGGCCAATGGCAGCGTTGTGGCCACGGCCCAGGCTGCGCCGGGTGCGAAGGTCAATGCCACATTGAGCAACCTGCCAGAGGGAGAGACGGAGTTTGTCCTGGTTGCCAAGAACAGTGTGGGACCGAGCCCGAAGGCTTCTGCCGAGATCTATGTCGGCTACGATCAGCCGCTGGCTCCCACGGAGGTCACGCTCAAGCAGGGCCAGGGCAACAAGGCCACACTCTCGTGGGTCGCTCCAACGACGGGACTCCACGAGGGCTACATGGGCAACCTTACCTATAATATTTATCGCGTGAAAGGCGGGGAGCATACGGCCTTCCGCCAGGGCGTGACTGCCAACAGTCTTCAGATAGACCTGGCGAGCGGCTCTGCCCTCACCAGCTACCAATACTCGGTCGAGGCCGTCAACACGACGCAGACCAGTGCGCGCACGCTGAGCAACAATCTGGTCGTGGGCGATCCGCTGGAGGTGCCGTTCTTCGACGACTTCCCCGAGGGCATAGACAACTACACCATCGTGGATGCCAATCATGACGGCTCCACTTGGTCGTGGGATAGCTACTACAAAGCCGCACGCTACAATGCTGACCCCGAGAATAGTGGCGACGATTGGCTCATCACGCCTCCCATCCATCTGGAGAAGGGTCGCAACTATGTGGTCAGCTACAAGGCTTGTGTAGCCCGCTCCTATTTCCCCGAGCACCTGGAAGTGTATTGGGGCAAGGGTACGACGGTGGCAGAACTGGACCAGGTGATCACCGAAGATACCGAACTGGACAATACGGAGAACCGTCTCTTCGAGAAAGTGATCACGGCTCCCGAGGATGGTACCTATTATATCGGTTTCCACGCCACCTCCAATCCGGCTTCCATCAATATCTTCATCGACTCGGTCAGTGTGAGCCCGGGTTGTGATCCTGCTTCGCCCGCACAGGTGGAGAACCTGAAGGTCACGCCCGACCAGACGGGTGAGCTGAAGGTGACGCTGGACTTCAATCTTCCGACGAAGACGTACAACGGCGCCGAGCTGACGGCCATCACCCGCTACGAGGTGCTGAAAGGCGACGCCGTGCTTGCCCAGCAAGAGGGTGGCCTTCGTCCTGGCGATGCTGTGAGCGTCGTGGACGAGAATGCTGTCAAGGGCGTGAACACCTATCGCATCTATTGCTATAACGAGGCAGGGCAGGGCGCGCGTACGGACGCCACGACCTACGCAGGCCTCGACTATCCCGCTCCTCCCGTCGTCCACGCCGACGACCAGCAGACGCAGGTGCGCCTCTATTGGGAGCCTGTCACGGGTCTCTATGGCGGAGTGATCAACCAGAAGGATGTAGCTTGCCGCATTTATGACCTGGAGGACGAGAATACCGTCAACGACCAGATCGGAGTGATCGGTGGAGGAGCCACGGAGTTTACCGTCAAAGACTTGAACACCGACGAGGGCGTACAGCAGTTTAAGTGGTGGGCCGTCCGTGCCTTCAACACCCTCGGATCGAGCGGTTTCGGCAAGGTGTCGATGCTCGTGGGCGAGCCCTATGCGCTTCCCTACCGTCAGAGTTTCGCCAATCAGAATCAGGGTGGCCACATCCTTATTATGTATGTTGGTGCTGGCATGAATGCTGCTTTCACTACGTTTGACACCTTTGACAACGACAATGGTGCGGTCACCTTCAATGCCACAACCCCGTCGCAAACGCTCGTCGTGTTTGGAAAGGTAGCTGCCACCAGCACCACCTCGCCTGTGATGAAGTTCTACTACAAGGCGCCGACTGATGTCCCCGCACGCCTTTCTGTCAACTTCAAGCAGCCTAACGGCACGGAGACAGACGTGGTCTGGGAGGCCGACCTTTCGGAGAACTTCCGCGAGGGATGGCAGGAGGTACAGTTTGACCTGCCCGACTCGCTCTTCCAGTCTCGCTACTTCATCCCGCAGCTCAAGATTGTGGCCGATGAGGCGATGGAGGAGGACCAGCAGATCATCATCGACAACTTCACCATCGGAAGCCTCGCCGACGGCATCTCAATCGTCGATAACAAAACCGATGCCCGTCGCTACAACGTCTTCACCACGGATGGCCGACAGGTGCTTCTGCAGGCGGAGTCGCTCCGTGGACTCCGTCCAGGCGTCTATGTGATCAATGGCCGTACCACGATCGTGCGCTAAGAACAAAGAATAATGCGATCATAGAGTAATGGGGGAGGGTAGTTCCGCTGATGCGGGCTGCCCTCCTTTTCTATAGATCCATTTTTGGACCCAGTCTATACTAAAAATAGTTATTTCCTTTGCCGTTTACCCAAATAGGCTTACCTTTGCAATCTATTTTGAATAGAATGACATTGAATGAATAAATCTCAAAAATTAGTAGATTCGATTATTAAGGGAATCCAGGATAAGAAGGGCAGCGGCATTGTCGTTGCTGACCTGACACAAACCGACGGAGCCGTATGTAGTTACTTTATCATCTGCCAAGGCAACTCGCCGACACAGGTAGAGGCTATTGCTGGAAGTGTGGGCGACTACGTCAGGGAGGCAGAGGGTGAGAAGCCTGTCAGCTGCATTGGTTTGGGCCTGGCGCAGTGGGTCGCCATCGACTTCGTGGATGTGATGGTTCATATCTTCCTTCCCGAGACGAGGGAGTTTTATGACCTCGAGCATCTTTGGGAGGATGCGAAGCTGACGAGAATCCCGGATCTGGATTGAAAACTGACAACTTTATCTTTTCCAAGAGCTAATGGATAATCAAAAACCAATGAATACAGACAATGGGGGTGGACCGCGTATGCCCAAGTTCAATATGAACTGGATCTACGCGCTGGTCATCATATCGCTCGCCGTGGCCTTCTTCGCGACTGGTAAGGACGGAGGTTTGGGCAACACTTCGGTGAGCGTGAAGAAGGACTATACCCAGTTTGTCGAATATGTCAATAAGGGATGGGCCTCTCGCGTGGTCATCAATAAGAATGAGAGCACGCTCAAGATGTATGTCCGGCCCGAGCATATCAACGATATTTTCAAGGCCCATGTGAAGCAGACGGGCCCCGAGCCCTACGTGGTAGTGGAGATCGGTTCTGTTGACAACTTGGAGACGATGCTCAACCAAGCCATCAAGACGAAAAAGATCACCGGCTTCAGCTACAATAACGAGAAGGGCAATGTCTTCACCGACATTCTGTTGAGCCTTCTGCCCTGGGTGCTGCTCATCGCCTTCTGGATGTGGATGATGCGCAGGATGAGTGGCGGCGGAGGAGGTGCTGGTGGCATCTTTAACGTCGGTAAGTCGAAAGCCAAGCTCTATGAGAAGGCTGACGAACTGAATATCACCTTCAAGGACGTGGCAGGTCAGGAAGGAGCCAAACAGGAGGTGCAGGAAATCGTAGAGTTTCTCAAGAATCCGAAGAAGTATACCGATGTGGGTGGCAAGATTCCCAAGGGAGCCCTCCTCATTGGTCCTCCGGGAACCGGTAAGACCTTGCTGGCCAAGGCCGTGGCAGGCGAAGCGGCAGTGCCTTTCTTCTCTATGAGTGGCTCCGACTTTGTCGAGATGTTTGTCGGTGTGGGTGCCAGTCGTGTCCGCGATGTCTTCAAGCAGGCCAAGGAGAAGGCTCCCTGTATTATCTTTATCGACGAGATCGATGCCGTGGGACGAGCACGCTCCAAAAATCCTGCTATGGGCGGCAATGACGAGCGCGAGAATACGCTCAATGCGCTGCTTACCGAGATGGATGGCTTCGGCAGCAATTCGGGCGTGATCGTCCTTGCGGCTACCAACCGTGTGGATATGCTTGACAAAGCGTTGCTTCGTGCGGGACGCTTCGACCGTCAGATACGTGTTGATCTGCCCGATCTGCCTGAGCGCAAGGCTATCTTCCAGGTACACATGAAGCCGCTGAAGCTCGACAAGAATATCGACTTGGACCTCTTGGCGCGTCAGACGCCTGGATTCTCGGGTGCCGATATTGCCAATGTCTGCAATGAGGCTGCCTTGATAGCGGCCCGCCATGACAAGAAGGAGGTGGGCTATCAGGACTTCCTCGATGCCGTCGATCGCATCGTTGGCGGACTGGAGAAGAAAACCAAAGTGATGACAGCGGACGAAAAGCGTACTATCGCCATCCATGAGGCTGGCCATGCCACGGTGAGCTGGTTCTGCGAGTTTGCCAACCCGCTGATCAAGGTGACCATCGTGCCGCGTGGACAAGCCCTCGGTGCAGCTTGGTACATGCCCGAGGAACGTCCTATTTCCACCAAGGAGCAGATGCTCGACGAGATGTGCTCGCTCTTAGGAGGGCGTGCTGCCGAACAACTCTTCACGGGTCATATTTCGACGGGAGCCATGAATGATTTGGAGCGTGCCACGAAGGCTGCCTTTAGTATGGTGACTTATTATGGTATGAGCGACAAGCTCCCCAATATATGCTACTACGACAACAGCGAGTATGGTTTCCAAAAGCCTTACAGCGAAAAGACCGCATGTCTGATCGATGAAGAGGTGCTGAAGATAGTCAACCAGCTGTATGATCGCGCCAAGCAGATCCTCGACGAACACAAGGAGGGACACGCCCAGCTGGCCCAGTTGCTAGTGGAGAAGGAGGTCGTTATGGCGGAGGATGTGGAGCGCATCTTCGGCAAGCGTCCTTGGTCGAGCCGCACGCAGGAGTTGATGGCCGAGGAAGAGAAGAACGAGTTGCGACTGGAGAACATGCCCGAGGCGGTCAGAAAGGCCCAGGAGGAGCATGAGAAGGCGGAGGCCGAGAAAGACGACCACGCTGAAGACGACACAGAGGATAAGGAGAAGGAATGATGAGCGAAAAACAGAAAAATCTGATCACGCGATCTATCTTTGGTGCGCTCTTTGTAGCCATCATGGTGCTTGGCTTCACGCGTCCCCATTATATGGTCGTCCTCTTTGCAGTCATCACGGGCATGACGCTATGGGAGTTTAGCGGACTGGTCAATGACCAAAAAGGCATCAGTGTCAACCGTTTTATTTCCACGGCGGCGGGAGTCTATTTCTTCGTGGCAATGGCAGGGCAGCGTATGGGCTTCGTCGAAGGCTTCAGTGCGTACATCCCCTACATTCTTTCGATTATCTATCTGTTCATCGCCGAACTCTATCTGAAGAATGAGAATCCGCTCCATTGTTGGGCTTACACGATGCTCGGACAGATGTATATTGCCCTCCCGTTCTCGATGGTCAACGTGTTGGCCTTCCAGACCACGCCCGAGGGAATGCTCACGGTCGATATGCTTTTGCCTCTGAGTGTCTTCGTGCTCCTTTGGACCAATGATACTGGAGCCTATTGTGCTGGATCCTTGCTGGGAAAGCACAAGCTCTTTCCACGCGTTAGCCCTGGAAAATCCTGGGAGGGAAGCATTGGTGGCGGCGTGCTCGTGCTGGTTGTCTCCTACCTGATAGGGTGGTATGTCAATCAAGGAGCAGAACCCCATGTCCTCAATGAGTGGCAGTGGATGGGGCTCGGCCTGGTAGTCTGCGTCTTTGGCACGTGGGGCGACCTTGTGGAGAGTCTCCTCAAGCGCACCATCGGCGTCAAGGACAGTGGCAATGTGATCCCTGGTCATGGAGGCATGCTCGATCGCTTCGACTCGTCGCTCATGGCCCTTCCCGCCGCGGTAGTCTATCTTTATTCGCTGACGCTGTTGGGCTGATGCGGTGCAATTTTGAATAACAAACTAATAGAAAATAAAAATGTCACATCGTTTTATATCCGCAACCTATCAGTTGTACATTGAGGAGAATGGTCAGGAAGTGCTCAAAGAGCAATTCACCGAGGACCAGCCCCTCTCTATTTATACAGAGATAGGTATGCTCCTTCCCTCGTTCGAGACCCGTTTGGCAGAGTTTGTGACGGGGGTCGATTACGATTTTGTCCTTCCCCAGGCCGAGGCCTATGGCGAGTACGACCCCAAAGGGCGTGCCACGCTCTCCAAGAAGATGTTCTCGCCCGATGGTGTCTTTGACGAGGCCAATGTCTTTGCTGGCGCAGTTATCCCCTTGGCCGACGAGAACGGTCAGCGTTATCTTGGCTATGTCGTCTCGGTGGACGACGACACGGTGACAGTGGATATGAACCATCCGCTCGCAGGCAAGGATCTCCATTTCAAGGGACGCATCATCGAGAACCGCCCCGCTACCGAGGAGGAAGTCAACGACTTCGTCGAGAAGAGCAAGCAGCATCATTGCAGTGGACATTGCGGTGACTGCGGTGGTGGTTGTGGCGACGGTGGCGATTGCCATTGTGACGGCGACGGCGAGGGTGGCTGCCGTTGTGGTGATGGTGAAGGTGGTGGCTGCGGCTGCCACTAATGATCAGTCATTGGGCCGGCGATGCGCAACACGTTTGGTACACTCTACACGCTCACTACGTTTGGTGAGAGCCATGGCGAGGGAGTCGGTGGCGTCATCGACGGCATGCCTTCGGGCGTAGCGGTTGATGAGGCCTTCATTCAGCGAGAGCTGGACCGTCGCCGCCCAGGTCAGAGCCCGCTCACCACGGGGCGCAAAGAGACCGACAAGCTGCGTCTGCTGAGTGGCATCTTTGAGGGCAAGACCACGGGAACACCCATTGGCTTTGTTGTTCCCAATACGGATGCTCGTCCCGAGGATTATGCTACTTATCGCACACTCTATCGTCCGTCCCATGCCGACTATACCTATCAGAAGAAGTACGGCCTCCGCGATTATCGCGGAGGCGGACGCTCTTCGGCCCGCATCACACTCTCGCGGGTCGTAGGCGGCGCTTTCGCCAAATTGGCATTGCGACGCCACGGCATTTCCGTCACGGCTTTCACCTCGCAGGTGGGCGATGTCCGACTTCCCTTGGACCTTGCTCACGATGCTTTTGATCCATCTTTGGTGGAAGAGAACGCCGTCCGCTGCCCCTCTCCGGCCTATGCCGAGGAGATGGCAGCTCTTATCCGCCGAGTTCGTGCTCTTGGCGATACGGTGGGAGGCACTGTCACCTGTGTCATCAAAGGTTGTCCTGCGGGCTTGGGCGAGCCAGAGTTCTCCAAGTTGCAGGCTTGCCTCGCCTCGGTCATGCTGAGCATCAATGCCGCGAAAGGCTTCGACTATGGTTCGGGATTTGATGCGCTTCCCCTTTTGGGAAGTCAGCTCAACGATTCGTGGACCACGACAGACGACGGCCGCATCAAGCCGCTCACCAATCATAGTGGTGGCATCCTGGGAGGCATCAGCAATGGAGAGGACATCTATTTCCGCGTCGCTTTCAAGCCTGCCCCTACGCTCTTGCGCGACCAGCAGACTGTTGACGTCGCGGGAAAGCCTGTCACCATGCAAGGAAAAGGCCGACACGACCCTTGTGTCTTGCCCCGTGCCGTCCCTATCGTCGAGGCCATGGCTGCCATGGTGGTGCTCGACCAGTTGCTTATCTTCCAGTCGCAGCAGTTCCTATGACTCCTGGTCTGAAAATCTCTCGATGAACTCATCTTCCGAAATGATGGGGATGCCAAGTTGCTGCGCCTTGGTATTCTTGCTCGACTTGCTTGTCACGTCATTGTTGATGAGGAAGGAAGTAGATTTGGAAACAGATCCCGTCACCTTGCCCCCTTGACTTTGGATGTACGCCTTGAGTTCGTTGCGGTTTTTGTAATGATGCACGTCGCCCGTGACAACGAAGGTTAGTCCCTGGCACCTTGCCCCCGACGGTGTGCTGTCAGGCTGGGCTATCTCCAATTCGGGAAGCAGGTGGTCAAGCATTTCCGCATGGCGGCAGTCCTTCATCCAGCGGACGAACGATGTGCTCTTTTCCGGTCCTATGCCCGAGATAGAAGCAAAGACGGCGTCGTCCTGCGTGTTGCGTGCCGTCTGGATGAGTTCCTCCAGAGGATAGGCAGAGAGCAGACGGGTGCAGACATCCTGGCCTACCAACGGGATGTTGAGGGCAAAGAGGAGTCGGCGTGCCTCTACCTGGCGCGCCTTTTCTGTGGCTGCAAGCAGGTTGGTGACACTCTTTGTGCCAAAGCCTTCCATGTCGCGCAAGACGATGGCGTGTTGGCTGATATGAAACAGGTCGGAATACTCGCGCACCCATCCAAGATTGATAAACTTCTGAAGCGTTTGCTCACTCAGACCATCTATGTTCACTCCCTCTTTTGAGACGAAGCGCGCAAACTTTTTGAGTTGCTTGGCAGGGCAGTCGGGATTCGTGCAATGTAGCGTGCGCGTACCGCTCACCTCACTTTCCCTCACCACGGTGGGCGCATCGCAGACAGGGCATGTCTTCGGAATCTCGAAAGTCCCCATGGTCTCTATCACTCGAATGACTTTGGGTATAATCTTGTTGGCCTTGATGACGGACAATCGTGACCCCTTGTCGCCGATGCCGAGTCGCTCACATTCAGATATGTTGCACAGCGAGGCACGCTTCACCGTCGTCCCTTCAAGCAGTACAGGTCGGAAGACCGCCACTGGCGAGATGGTGCTGGCGGCACACGACCACTCGATATGATCCAGTTGTGTCTCCGCGCTCTCGTCCTGCCATTTGAAGGCGTAGCCTGCACGCGTGGCGTGGTGTCCCGTCACCGATCCTGTAGCCGCGTAGTCGGTGTCATCATAGCCGATGACCAGACCATCGACGGGGTAGGGGAAAGGCGTCACGCCCTTTCGTGGCTGCACTCCTGCCGTCACACGTTCTGTCCATCTGTCGATGACCTCTTGGAAGTTGATGAGGTTGGGACCGACTATCAGTTCTCGCTCAACCGTTGTGAAGCCCTGCGATTCGAGCCAATCCATACGCGCCCCCCATGAGCGCAGTTCCACCTCTGTATAGACCAGGGTGAAAGGAATCCAGCGTATATGACGTAACTTCACCTCCTCGACATCCTTGAGTGTCATGGAGCCACTCGCCAGGTTGCGCGGGTTGGCATACTCCTCGTCGCTTTCGAGGTTGAATTGCTCAAAGTCCTTGTAGCTGATTACGGCCTCTCCACGCACGACGAGGTGACCTTGATACGGGATGGAAGGCAGGATTCCGCCAATAGCCTTGGCCAAATGGGTGATATTCGTGCCCGTGTGGCCGTTGCCGCGTGTCACCACTTTTGTCAGACGACCACCATCGTAGGTCACGACCAGCGTCAGTCCGTCGAGTTTCCATGAAAGCCACACGGGTCTCCCTTCACTCCACTTGACCAAGTCCTCCACCTTCTTCGTCTTGGCGAGAGACAAGGCAGGAAACTCGTGGTCCTCCTTCTGACCTACAAGGTTGTCTGCACTGACCCGATGAGTAGGCGATTGCGGCAGGATCACGCCAGTCTCCGCCTCCAACTGCTTCAGTCGGTCGAAGGCTGCGTCCCATTCGTAGTCGGTCATTTTCTCTCCCCGACCGTTGTAGTATGCGTCGGAAGCCTCGTTAAGCTGCGAGACCAGTTCCGAAATCTCTTTGAGTTTCGTTGGATTCATATCTCTAAAATTCCTCCATTAGTCTATATTATATAAATAATGAGAAAACGACTTCCCTAACCCTTTCTCCTTAAGCGATTCTATTGTCACCGATACAAGTAAAAGCTACCTCCGTCGCTTTCGCAGTATTTGCGCAGGAGCCCCTGGATGAACGTCGCATTGTCGCTCACCCGCTGTTCGTTGCCGTCATAGCCATTGATGAGGACGACCAGGTGGGTGGTATGGAGATCTATTTTTGTGCGCTCGTTGTCGCTTGTCGGAGTACCCACGCCGCCCACTTTGTCACGATAGACTGGTAGTCCGTGGATGTTAATCCTGCCGCGTCCGATTCCCTCGTATGGTTCACCCTCGCGCCCAATGCCCAGTGTGAGCGTGTCGCCCTCGAACTTGTCCGCGTCGAATCCGCCGATGGAATAGCCGTATGCGATAGACGCAAGATTGATCAAATCCACCAGCGTGTCTATCTGATACAGTTGCTTTCCTTGCAGCATGCGCCGGATCAGTGCTTCTGAGGCAGGGCGATAGCGCGATGGATCCTTGCCACAAAGACGATAGATGTGGCGCGTGGCCTCGATGCTGGGCAGATGCTTCAGGCTCTCTGTGGTCAGATTCTTGCGAAACTGTTCGCCCAAGGCGTTGATTTCGTCCCATAGCGGTTGACAGAAATTCGTGTTCAGGACCTGGGCCTCGACGCAAGCCCCCACAAAGTGAGGACAAACGGATTCTATTTCTTTTGATACCTTGACAGTAATCATGAGTTGTTGATGATGTTTGATGGATGAAGAGTCGATTGGATTCACGGTTCTTCTGGCAGCTGCTGGATGAGCAGGCGGTCGGCCTCGGTCCACTCCAGTGTGGTCAGTTGCTCGCGAGGAAGCCATCGGTAGTCGATATGTGCGAGCAGTTTGAAGTCGAAGTCGCGGGCCATGCAGTCGAATGCCGTCAGGGTGATGGTGAAGTCGGGATACTCCTGTTCCACCTGTCCTATCTGCCGGCCGACATAGATTTCCCAGTCCATCTCCTCGCGGATCTCCCGGAGGAGGGCCTGCTCACGGCTTTCCCCCGTTTTCACCTTTCCCCCAGGAAACTCCCAATGCTCCGACACATAGTCAGGACCCTTTCTGAGTCGCTGCATACAAAGGTAATCGTTGCCCCTGCGCACCACGGCACAGACCACGTCATAATGCTTCTTTTCCATATCCCGTGATTGATTCATACTGCAAATGTACGACAAAGTCGGCTAAGTACCTAATTTTTTCTGAATAAACTTCGTATAAAATTTGGTAAGTGAGAAATATCTTAGTAAATTTGCACCCATCAATCAATGACCGTGAAGCAGCAGAAAATCAATTATCAATAATAATCATGTCAACACTAACTATTGCGATTATCATCGTCTTCGTCCTGGGTTATGCGTGCATAGCTCTTGAGAGCGTGACGAAAGTGAACAAGGCCGCTGTGGCTTTGCTGATGTTTGTGGCCTGTTGGACACTGTTTATGTTCGATCCCACCATCTCCCATGAGGTGGCGGAGGTGCTTTCGAACGGCACGGTGAGCCATGAAGGTATCGCCAACTTCATCAGCAGTATCATCGAGCGCCACCTCGGTAGTACCTCTACGACGCTGTTCTTCCTGATGGGAGCCATGACTATCGTCGAGGTGGTCGATCAGAATGGCGGCTTCGACTGGGTGAAGGGCGTCATGAACACGCGTAGCAAGCGTAAGCTCCTGTGGCGTATTGCTTTCCTGACGTTCGTCCTCTCTGCGGTTCTTGACAACCTGACCACCAGTATTGTCATGGTCATGATCCTCCGCAAGCTTGTCGCCGACAAGAACGACCGCATCATCTACGCCTCGTTGGTCATCATTGCCGCCAACTCTGGTGGCGCGTTCTCGCCGATTGGCGACGTGACGACCATCATGTTGTGGAACAAGGGTCTTATCACTGCCGCTGGCGTGATCAGCGAGATCCTCCTCCCCAGCCTTGTCTCCATGGTTCTCCCTGCTTTCATCCTCCAGTATCATCTCAAGGGCGAGCTGGTGCCCGTCAAGGACAATGGCGAGGGCGAGGAGAGCGAGAGCGACTTCTCTGAGGCTCAGCGCAAGGTTGTGTTCTGGGTCGGTGTCGGCGGTCTGCTCTTCGTTCCCATCTTCAAGAGCATCACCCATCTTCCGCCGTTTGTCGGCATTCTCTTGGTGCTCGGCACGTTGTGGACGGTGACGGAGGTCTTCTACCGCAATCTCCATCGCGCCAAGAACCGCGAGGGCCTGCAGAAGCGTGTGACGCGCCTGCTCTCCCGTGTCGATATGAGTACGATTCTCTTCTTCCTCGGCATCCTCATGGCCGTGGCTTGCCTGGAGACGATTGGTGTGCTGACCCAGCTCGGCGAGGGACTCAACGTGGCCTTCAATGGCGACCACTTCCTCGTCACGGGTGTCATCGGTGTGCTTTCCTCTATCGTCGATAACGTGCCTCTCGTGGCCGGTTGTATGGGTATGTATCCCGTGGCTGAGGCTGGCGACTTTGCCGTCGATGGCATCTTCTGGCAGTTGCTTGCCTACTGCGCTGGTGTCGGTGGCTCCATGCTCATCATTGGTTCTGCTGCCGGTGTGGTTGTCATGGGACTGGAGAAGATCACCTTCGTGTGGTACATGAAGAAGATTACCTGGATAGCCTTCGTCGGCTACATCGCTGGTATCCTCTGCTACTATGTCCTGCGCGAGTTCATCCTCACTTCGCCGCTATAATCCAAGCGACTTTTTTAGACAATCAATCATTTAGATCAATAGAATTAGACAGGCAGACTGCTCTCATCGGTGGTCTGCCTGTTGCGTAGATACGCTCGGCATGAGCATTGAACAAGCGGGGCTCCGTGAAACCGTTTGGCTGAAGGTCGCACCACACCTTGTCGCGAAGGTCGCGCCCGTCGAGATAGATTATCTTAGGAAAATTCTTGGTTGTTGTTAGGAAAAAATGTACTTTTGCCTATCAGAAAGTTCCGTTCGGAGACGTTGAATGTGCGTTTAGCGTCACTGAATATGCATTCAACGTCTTAGAATGTCCGTTCAATGACGTTGAATAGAACTTTTGTCGAGGGATAAATACTTTTATCCTTAGGTATGAGTACTATTATGATGAGGAGCAATCATCATTACTCTTGACCGTAATGGCTGTCTCAATATGAAGTGATAACAATCTTAATAAGAAAGGAATCGGTATGGCAAAGTACAAGTTGCAAGAGTTAACTGACATGCGTAATGAAGGCAAGCGCAGAGTTTATCCCAAGATAGTGACCAATCGGACACTATCCAGGAAAGAGTTCATCAAGAGGATGCAGAGCTACCATCGTGGTATTTCGGAAAGTACCACGGAGGCAGTATTGCTGGATGTGGCTGATATGCTGGTAGAAATGCTCTCCATGGGCTACAATGTGAATATAGAAGGCATCGGCACCTTCTCGCTCTCCCTCGGTTTCGAGGACGATAAGCCTACGGAAATGCAGAGTGAAGATGATAAGATGACGTATCGCAAGGTGGGCGTGAAGGACATCAACTTCAAGGCTTCTCCTGAATTTCTCAAGAGTGTGAAGCATAAAACCGATCGCGACCTGGAGCGAGACATGGGTGGCGTGAAGGTAATTCGCAAGCAGCTCTATTCCAGGGAAGAACGTATCGCCCGTGCCCTGGAGGTGATAGAAACCAATGGTCTCATTACCCTCTCTGATTATGCTTGCATCAACAATCTGAGCCGCACCGCCGCCTCCCTGGAGCTGAAGGAAATCACCGCCGACCGAACCTCGCCGATAGATTCGACGGGCAGCGGCAGCCACAAGGTTTGGGTGAAGAGAAAAGAGTAGATTAAAATGAGTTTTTATACTACCTCAAATCCGCAACTAAACCCTTCAACGTCCTTCTTGCGTGTACATGTCCTCTCATTACTGAATTAGCAGATAAATTGAGGCTGAAAATACCTATGTTTGTAAAAAAATCAGCTCACAAGGAATAACTTTAGAAAAATAATGGTATATTTGCAGTGCTGTTCTAAACAAGCAGCAGCCATCTGTTATTAACAGGAATCTATAGCAAATTTGAATGCAATGAAGGAAATATTCATCTATATCGATGATGAAGGCTATTTCACATGCAACACCGGCATTACGGTGGACATGTGGAAAACCTTTCTGCGTGACGGCAAGCTAATGACTCCCGACCGCATCGACATGTTGGTCAAGTTCTACAATGAGCCTGACCACAAGTCCACTTGCCGCACTTTAGCAGAAAAGTACGACAATGAGACCGTATCTGCCCCTCAGAAGTACAACTCCCACAATACCCATTTAGGCCAAGCACTTTGCAAGCAACTCGATATGGTTGTAAAGCGCCCCAATAACGAAGGAGACTGTTATTGGATTATCGCCATGATGGGCAAAGACCTTGGGAACAACTATTTCGAGTGGAAATTGCGCCCTGAGTTAGTGCAAGCAATGGAAGAATTAACCGTGCCTTGCGCTGACCTTGGTTCGTTTATTAACACCACCAATAATGCATTAGGCGAGTTCGTTGATACCTTTCGTTATACTCGAAAAGAAATAGCCTCATTAAGCCGTGCATCCCGAGGAGGCATTCTTTTCAAATATGATGATGACAGTAGGGATTGGGCTATTAACGAAGGAGGTGGCACAGAAATTCAGTACCACATCTTCCTGCGTGGAAAGCAAATCGGTTATGGATTAGGTTTCAACACCCAATATGTGCCCTTTGCCAATGATAAGTCCCCGGTAGGTTATATGCAACCCTACGTAGATGCCTATTTCAAAATCAAGGACACCTATCCGACAACCCTATTGAAAGCAAACGGATTCGATTGGATTGAAGGAAGCGAAGACGATCTCCATCATTTAGAGCACAACTCCTATTATCTGTTGGCTCGTACCATCGATATAGATAATGGCCAAATCAAATGGGTGGACTTCCAGACCATGTTGTCCTACCTGAAAGGCCCCATATTCCGAATGTACAAAGACATTTTCAAGAACAAACAAAAAACCGAAGGAGGAAAGAAACAAGCTATGGAAACAATAGAGCCACTATATAAGTTGCTACGTCACAAGAAGAATATCATTCTTCAAGGCGCACCAGGAACAGGTAAGACATACACCACCGCATCGATTGCTGTCCGTATGTGTAACAAAGACTTCAATGACTTTGCCAACCATGACAAGGTGATGGCTGAATATGAGCGTTTGCGTGAAGAAGGTCAAATCGCCTTTTGCACCTTCCATCAATCCATGGACTATGAAGACTTTGTGGAAGGACTCAAGCCCGAGGTAAAAGGTGAAGGTGTGGAATACAAAGTGGAGAACGGCATCTTCAAGTCCATCTGTGAGAAAGCCCAAACCAACGGCGATTCAGACATCATCAAGTGCATCGACAAGTACTTGCAGTCGGTCAAAGGCTATGCCAATCGTAAGTCCATACCTTCGTTGTCCGGAAAATCAGCTTTGTGGGTATGGTGGAAAGAAGGCAACGACACGATAAGCACCCGAAGTGTACTCTCGAAGTCCGAAAAGGGAGATGAGTATTCACCCTCACCGCTCAACATTGAAAAGGTCAAGATGCAAGCCATTGGTGAAGGTGTGGAAAACAACTGGCAGCACTATGCCCAAGCATTCATCAACGCTGTGAAGAAAGAGTATCAGCTGGAGAAGCAAGTGTCAAACAAGCCCTTCATTCTCATTATAGATGAGATAAACCGTGGCAATGTTTCCAAAATCTTCGGTGAACTTATCACCCTTAATTCCGCAACTCTTTAGTTTAATATTATTTATAATATCCTGAGCAACAATAAGTTGCTCAGGATTTTGCCATGTCAGAAATTTCACCTATCTTAGTGCTGTAATACGAAAGACGATA
>OGRM01000375.1_pt1 | contig 40070 bp, 28 predicted proteins | sample 1553491 | NCBI WGS metagenome assembly OGRM01 (sample SAMEA2580110, study PRJEB22360) | human gut metagenome | biome: human gut; feature: human-associated habitat; material: faeces | place: Denmark | collected 2008/2010
GAAAAGTGAACGGATATCCCCGTTTTGGGTGGGTGGATATCCTCCGTTTTCAGCAAACTGGAACAAAAAGTCACCTTTTATGAGGTTAAACGCCAAGCCAAGGATATAAATCTCGGTATTTTGAAAGATAAAGCCGAACATTTCTTTCAGGCAACAGGAAAACTCAAAAAATACGATATCGGATATCAAGGCCTGTCGATGGAGGATATGTAAACCCCGATGTCTTATTTTGGTGGACTTGTTGTCTTTGGGCGACAAATGGCTGTTAAAACTGGTTTAGGAAGAATAGTGCAAGGTATCTCAGAATTTTACTCATTAAATAAATAGTATAAATGCTTGAGTAATTCATTTTTTCTTCGTAACTTAGTAGCGCAATATGCAAAGCGAGTAGAACATGGCAATAATAGTCAACAAATATCCCGTAGGAATACAGACTGTATTACCTCAAGTCGCTTTGTGGGGTAGGGGTTTTTGTGCCCGAGACGTTTCTGCTGCACAAGAACATGTGCCACAAGATGATCATTTCTCGCTTTGCAAGCACCCCCCTTAGTCCTATTAGTTGCGGATTTGAGGGTTATAGTCTTTGTTTTCCCCGATAGCCAGAAGGATGATGATCATCAATAAAGGCGTCGCGATGAGGCTCAATAAAATCCAGATCACTACGTTTCGGTTCCGTTTCTGTGCCATCACGGCAACCATGACATACAAACCAATTGATATGCCTATGAGGAATAGTAGAATGCTGATAGCAATAATTAGGTAAAAACCATCTTTAGTGTTCCTTTCTCTAATTAGACTACTACTATTAAGTTCTTCGGCCTCTCCTTCTACATTATAATCCTTTAGCTGAAACTTGATTTTGAAGGCAGTTTTCGGTTCCATTTCATTACCTGGTGACTTGTAATAGTGATAAAATCGTTCCTGTTCGTAGGCCGGAATATCGATCTTTTTTGTCTTTCCTGGTGCTATGCTTACTAATTTGTTAAACTCCTCATAATCAAGTTCGTTGCCTGACATGTCAAGGTAGGTAATCAAGAATACGACATTCTTGACCTCCACACCGGTATTATTTTTCAAGGACAATGTCCCATTCATGTCCATCCATCCTTGTTCATAAGTCACCATAGTAATGTCCTTGTCCAGATTCTTTTGGGCTGCAAACGCCACTATCGAAAGGAGTAAGCTCAAAAGAGCAGTTGTTAGTCTTTTTCTTCTCATGTCTTCAGTTTTTAATCGCAAGAAAAATATCTGTATAAATCTATAAGCTCGTTTTACTATTTTTTAGTGAAATAGGTTAATCGTCAGGTGTTAGCTGCCAATATGTGTGCCAATGCCTCGTCGAGGGCCGCGATGTCGGCCTCTGTTGTGGCCCAGCAGGTCACGAAGCGGCATAGCAGGTGATCATTGGGGAGCGGTTCCCATATCTCGAAGGCTATCTCTTCCGCCAACCGTTGTTTCTGTTCTTTGGAGAGGATGACAAACTGCTGGTTGGTTGGCGAGTCGATGCCGAGGGACAAGCCATGCTTGGCGAAGACCTTTCGCAATGCTTGGGCCATGTCGATCGCATGTCGAGAGACGCGAAAGTAGAGGTCGTCCGTGAAGAGCGTGTCAAACTGCAAGCCCAAGACACGACCCTTGGCGAGCAATGCACCGTGTCGCTTGATGATGGTGAAGATATATTTGGGTGCGCGCGTGTTGGTATAGATTAAGGCTTCGCCCAGCAACGCTCCCACCTTCGTGCCTCCTATGTAGAAGGCGTCGCAATGATGTGCAAGAAACGGCAGGTCGATGTCGTTGCCTTCCGCCATCAGCCCGTAGCCGAGCCGTGCCCCATCGACATAGAGTCGCAGTCCGTACTGTTGGCATACAGTATAGATGTCGGCCAATTCCTTACGCGAATAGAGTGCGCCAAGTTCCGTTGGAAGTGTGATATAGACCATGCCAGGCTGTACCATGTGTGGGTAGGTCTCGTCGGCAAGAAACTTGCGCATGTAGTCGTCGATCTGCGAGGCTGCCATCTTGCCTCCAGCTATACCAGGAAGTACCAATACCTTGTGTCCGAAAGCCTCTACTGCCCCCGATTCATGGACGTTGATGTGGCCCGTATCGACCGAAAGCACACCCTCGCAGCCCTGCAGCAGCGAGTCGATGGCTGTTGCATTGGTCTGTGTGCCGCCCACGAGGAAATGGACTTCTGCCTCCGTCATGTCGCAAGCCTTGCGGATCCGATCCTTTGCCCTTTCGGTATAAGGGTCGAAACCATAGCCGCTCGCCTTCTCATCGTTGGTCTCCGACAGACGGTGGAGAATTTCCGGCAGGCAGCCGTTATTGTAGTCACTCTCAAAAGATGCTCTTATCATCCGTTTTCTCCTTATATATATTAATGAAGATCCTTTTTTATGTGCCCCTATTCTTAAGCCTGCGTGTCATCCCCTGAGCTGGTCAACGCATGGTCGTCGAGGTCTTTGATACTCTTTTTGGGTGTTACGCCGAGCGACTTGAGTCCTTCGATGCGGCGCATCACGTTGCCCTTGCCATCATAGAGTTGCAGTCTTGCTTTCTCAAATGCCCCCGACAGGCGCGCTATCAGGTCGCCGAGGGAGGAGAAGGTGTCTCCAAATCCCGCCACCTTGTCGTACAGGTCGGCTGCTGCTTTGACGATCTTCTCCACGTTTTTGTTTTGTCGGTCGTACTGCCAGAGGTTGTACGCCAGTTGCAAGGCCATCAGAAGATTGCTCGGAGAGATGATGATGATGTGTTTTTGATAGGCGTATCGACCCAGGTCCGGCTGCTGTCGCATGGCGGCGATGTAGCCCGACTCGTTGGGAATGAACATCAGGACAAAACCGATAGCGTCATCCACCAGCTTGCTGTAGTCCTTCTCTGCCAGTTCATCGACGTGGCGTCGTACGCTTTGCACATGCTCGCGCAGCAAGCGGTCGCGCTGTGCGTCGTCCTCGGTAGCCACGGCATTGGCATAGGCCGTCAAAGAGACCTTGGAGTCGATCACCACGCTCCGACCTTCTGGGAAGCGAACGATGATGTCGGGGCGGAAACTTCTGCCCTCGCTGTCTTTGGTCTGCTCTTGAACAAAGTACTCCTCGTCCTTGCGCAGCCCGCTATTCTCCAAAAGGGTAGCCAAGACCATCTCTCCCCAGTCGCCCTGCTGCTTGCTGTCGCCCTTGAGTGCACGGGTGAGGTTGGCAGCGTCTGAACCGATGCGAGCCGTCTGCTCCTTCATTGAAGCTACTGCCTGCTGCTGTTGCTGCTGGAAGAGGCGCATCGTCGATTCGAATGTGTTCTGCAGATCCTTCTTGTTCAACTCGCTTTGCGCCCTGTTTTCCTCCACCGTCCGCTTGAAGTCGGCAAACTGTTCCTTGATTGGTTTGAGTAGCTCATCCATCTGCTGGCGGTTGTCCTCCTGTAGGGATCGCTGTTTGGCAGCCAACTGTTCGGCCGCATTCTTCCGCATCTCCTCGCGGAGCGTGTCAAGACGCTGCGCCCATTGGCGGTTGTTCTCCTCCCGTAGTTCTGTGGCATGTCTGCGCTCCTCCGCTATCTGTGATTCGAGCGACGCGATCTGCTTGGCGTGTGCGCTACGCACTGTTTCCATCTCCCGGTCATGCAGATTGCGCTCGTTCGCAAGCAGCGCCTCGTCACGATCCGTGAGTTGTCGCATTTGCCGCGAAGCGTCCTCCCGGATCTGCGTTACTTGCTTTGCTGCTGCAGACCGCTCTCCCTCCATCTGTCGGCGGAGTCCCGCTGCCTCACCTTCCAAGGCTTGCAGCCGGCCTACGAGTTTCGATTTCTGTAGAAGAATACCGATGGTCAACCCAACCGCCAGGCCGATGACCACGCCTATGAACCATTCAATCATCATTCTTTGTTTGTCCTTAGTTATAAGAAAGTCGTTGGGGACTGTCGTATGAACTTGATAGGTCAGCCCCTCCTTTCCGCTATGCAAAAGTATAAAAAAAGCACGAGAATCCTCCTTCTATTCGCCTAAATCTTTGTTTTCGCTTCCTCCGATTTGGCCAACTCAATTCTTTTTAGTAGTTTTGCAGAAAGGAAGTTGAGTGATGTCGAGAAGCCATGTTCTTGAATCCAACTTATCAACCATTTCATACCCATCGCATATAATAACGATTAAGATGATAAAAAACATTGTTTTCGACTTCGGCGGCGTGCTCGTGCAGCATGATTTCATCGCCTATTTCTCGGATTATTTTCATAGCGAGGAGAAGGCTCGTCAGTTTTTTGCCCAAGCGCTGCCGCATAGTTTTAGCGACGAGGTAGATCGCGCCCTTCATCCTTTCCATTACTATATAGAGCGTCAGCAACGTCAATGGCCCGAGTATGCCGATGCGATTGATCGTTTCGACAAGCATTTCGCTGATATGTTTACGGGAGAGACGGAGGGGATGTATGAATGGATGTGCCAGCTCAAAGCTGAGGGCTACCGCTTGTTGGGTCTGAGCAACTGGTCTGCGAAGGTACATGAGGTTATCGCCCGTTTTCCTCGGGTATTCTCTCCCCTGGAGGATAACCTTATCTCTTACACCTGTCACTACTTGAAACCCGAAAGAGAAATCTACGAGTTGTTTCTTTCGAAGTTTGGTGTGCGTCCCGAGCAGTGTGTCTTCATAGATGACCGTCCCGACAATATTGAGGGCGCGCGAAAGGTGGGAATGCATGGAGTCGTTTTCCATGATATGGATCAACTCAAACTTGCCATCCAACAGCTTATTGAGGAGCAGGGTGGAAGGTTGTAAAAATCTAAACAATTCGTTTTGCTTTTCAAAGGCAGTTTCTCATCTACCCCTGCTTCAAGCGCCGCATAGACCCGTTGCGGCGGGAAAAAAGTCTAAAATGGGCCAAAAGTATAGAAAAAGGGGTGAAAATATGCATTTAGCTTCGTTGGCTGATGAAGTTAACTTCGTAGCCCAACGAACCTAATATCGTTGACGGAGCATATTATCACCCCTCTAAAGGGTATGATAACAACAAAGGTTTTTCTCTTTCGTGAGAAAAACCTTTGTTGTTGATAGCAGGGCTTACCCCTGGTTTTCGGGCCTGATTTCTTGTAAAGGAATCATGACAAAATCGCGTTCCTCCATGTGGGGGTGCGGAATGACCAAATCGGGCTCGTTTACTTGTATGTCATCATAGAGGAGGATGTCGATGTCTATCGGGCGGTCAGCATATTGACCATTGGACGACTTCCGTGTCCTGCCCAGTTCACGCTCTATCTGTTTCGTAGCCTCCAGCACCTCGCGTGGGGGCATCCTGGTGTTGATGCAGATGCAGGCATTGAGAAACTGATGTTCGCTCTCGAAGCCCCAAGGTGCCGTCTCTATAAAGGAAGAGGTGCGCTCCACCGAGCCGACACGCTCCCCCAGTAGGGCGATGGCTGACTGGAGCAGTTGCCTACGGTTGCCAAGATTGGAACCCAAGGAGAGATACAGACGATGTAGCAAGGCTGATTAGTCGTTGAGGATGAGCAGACTGTCTCCGTAGCATCCAAATTTGTAACCGTTGGCGACAGCCAGTTCGTATGCCTTCATCACCATGTCGTAGCCTCCAAATGCACACTGAGTCATCAGCAGCGTAGAGTAGGGGTGGTAGAAGTTGGCTACCATCGAGTCGGACAAGCCGAAGTTGTAGGGAGGGAAGATAAACTTGTTGGTCCATCCCTCAAACTCCTTCAGCAGGCCGTCTGTGCCCACAGCCGTCTCAGTGGCTTTGACCACACTTGCTCCAATGCTGCACACATGATGCCCCTTGCGCTTCGTGTCGTTGACGATCTCGCAGGCTTCAGACGTGATGAACATCTGCTCCGAGTCCATCTTGTGCTTCGTCAGGTCCTCCACCTCAATCTTGTGGAAATTGCCCAAACCGCAATGAAGGGTGACATAGGCAGGATTGATGCCTCGTATCTCCATCATCTTGAGCATCTCGCGCGAGAAGTGGATGCCCGTGCTGGGTGCCGTGACAGCGCCCTCGTGTTTGGCGAACGGAGTCTGGAAGTACTCCATGTCCTCTTCGGTGGCATGGGCAAAGTCCTGTCCTTCCTCCTTCGGACGGTTGTCGATGATATATCGGGGCAGTGGTGCCTCGCCCAGGGCGAAGAGCTCTTTCTTGAACTCATCGTGCGGGCAGTCGTAGAGGAAACGCAGGGTGCGCCCTCTTGAGGTGGTGTTGTCGATCACTTCAGCCACCATGGTGCCCGACTCCTCAAAGAAGAGTTTGTTGCCAATGCGAATCTTGCGTGCCGGTTCGACGAGTACGTCCCACAGGCGCATCTCGGGATTGAGTTCGCGGAGCAGGAACACCTCGATCTTTGCATCCGTTTTCTCCTTCGTGCCGTAGAGACGGGCGGGGAACACTTTGGTATCGTTGAAGACGAAGGTGTCTCCCTCTCCAAAATAGTTCACAAGATCCTTGAAGAGGATGTAGTCGCCCTCTATCGGGTTGCCCTCCTCGTCCTTATGATACAGGTCTATCGTCTCCGATTGCTTGTGGAGCACCATCAGCCGCGCCTCGTCGGGCCTTACCACGTCAAACTCGGCGGTTGTTCCGTTGGGTCGAGTGATGGTATGGGTGGAGGAATGGGGATAGAGTGCCACCAAGTCCTGTGGCAAATCGAATTTAAACTGCGATAGTTTCATATCTTACTTGTTTTCTTTTTCTATTGTTTGCTGTGCCAGCCACTCTTCAAAATGGTCGTAGGAAAGACAGTTCTCCACCCGCACGTCGCCCACTTGTGTGCGACGGAGGGAGGTGAGGTAAGCGCCCGAGGAGAGTGCGCGGCCCAAATCCCGGGCTAAGGCACGGATATAGGTGCCCTTGCCGCAGACTACGCGCAGGACGAGCTGCATCTTTTCGGCATCAAACGACACCACTTCTATTTCGTCGATGCGGACGTGTTTGGGCTTGAGCTCTATGTGCTCGCCATTGCGGCGCACGTCGTAGGCGCGGACGCCGTTGACCTTTACTGCGCTGTAGGTAGGCGGTATCTGTTCTATCTCGCCAATAAACTGCTGCAGCGTCTCAAGAATCAGCTCTCGGGTGATATGCTCCGTGGGGAAGGTAGCGCTGACCGGGTGCTCCATGTCGTAGCTCACGGTCGTCGCCCCCAGCTGTATCGTGGCGACATACTCCTTCGTGTGTTGCTGTAGCGTCTCGATCTGCTTCGTCTTTTTTCCCGTGGCAAGTACCAAGACGCCAGTGGCGAGCGGATCGAGTGTGCCAGCGTGTCCCATCTTCACCTTGCCACCCAAGGCGTGGGAGCAGAGGTAGCGGATGTGGGCAAGGGCCTTGAAACTCGTCACACCATAGGGCTTGTCGATGGGGATGAGTATCCCTTCTTTGAAATTGATCGTCATCCCGGCTTAGTCAACCATTTGGAGTGAGTGACCCGTGAGGAGCAGTCCCAGGATGAGCAGTCCGACGATGATGCGGTACCAGCCAAAGAGTTTGAAGCCATATTTGGCAATGAAACTGACAAACCATTTCATGGCGAGGATGGCTACCACAAACGAGACCAAACTGCCGATGAGCAGCGTGGAGATATTGTCCGACATGCCGTCGAACTCGCCAGCCAGGATCATTTTCAACACCTCCAGGCACGTGGCAGCCAACATGGTGGGCACGGCCAGGAAGAAGGAAAACTCTGCCGCACGCTTACGCGTCAGTCCGTTGGCCATACCGCCGACGATGGTCGCCATACTGCGGCTGACACCAGGTATCATGGCCAGACACTGGCAGAGGCCAATGCGGAACGCACGCTTCTCGGTGACGGGGTTGGTCTCCTTGCCATGGCAGAACCACTTGTCGCAGAACAACATGAAGACACCACCAACAACCAGCATGATAGCAACGATCGTGACGCTGCCGAGCAGATGCTCTATCACGCCATTGAGGAGGCCACCCAGCACGACGGCAGGGACGAAGGCGACAAAGATCTTCCAGTAGAAGTCCCACTTGTGAAGGAACTTCTGGAGCGACGTGCTGCCCTTTGGTGCTGGCGTATGGTTGAGCTGGAAGAAGCGCTTCCAGTAGAGCAATACCACCGAGAGGATGGCGCCAAACTGGATGATGACCGTGAAGGCCTTGACAAACGGCGTGCTCGGCACTCCCAACAGGTTTTGTGCGATGATCATGTGGCCTGTGGAAGAAACGGGAAGAAACTCGGTCAATCCCTCTACGATGGCGATGATGATGGTTTCTATCAGGTCCATTATGCCTCCGTGACGTTGGTTTCAGACGATTGTGTTGCCATCTCGGCACCTGCCTCTCCGCCCTTCGGACGAACGAGGATGGAGGCGATGATGGTAATATAACCCACCAGCGTGACGACAGGCGCCACCTTGATACGCGTCGGGCTGAACACCTCGGGATTGAACATCTCCTTGGTCGATGTGCCGCCGCTCATCAGGATGAAGCCAATGACGACGATCGCCACACCTACTACAAGCAGGATGTAGTTGATGCGGCCGAAAGCTAATTTACTTTTATCCATATTCTATGTTTGTATTGTTTCCTTCTCGTGATAGTGAGGCCGACCCATTTCGGGCGGCGATTAAATCTTGTAGAGGTCTCCCGCCTTCATGCGCAGGAATTTGTTGACCGAGAGCCAGGAGCAGATTGTGGTGAGGATGATGCCTACGGCCAGGACTACCAGCGCTGTAAAGGCCATGACCTCGCCATTGATGATCGTCAGCATCTCCGGCTCATAGTTGTAGAGAGCGAGCATGCCGGCTCCCAGCACGATCAATGCCATGACGGCAGAGAGCAAGCCCAGTCCCACGGCCATGCGCAGGAAAGGCAGTCGGATGAAGCCCCACGAGGCACCCACGAGTTTCATGGTGTGTATCGCGAAGCGACGCGCATAGATGCTGAGGCGGATGGTGTTGTTGATCAAGGAGAACGAGACGACCGTCAGGAGTGCTGCGATGATCAGCAGCACGAAACTGATCTTGCGCAACATTTTGTTCACACTATTGACCAGGTCCTGTCGGTAGGCCACGTCAGAGACGCCATTAAACTGCTTCAGGTCAGCGGCAATCTTCTTGATAGAGTCGTTGTTGGCATAGTTGGCCTTCAGACGCAGCTCTATCTCTGCCGTAAAAGGATTCTCCCCCGCAAACTCGGCCGGGTTGGCGCCCAGCTCTTTCGTGCCTTCTTTGAGCGCCTGCTCCTTGCTCGTGTATTCCACGTTGGTGATGTAGTCGAAGCGTTGCACCTTCTTGCACAAAGCCGCACACTCCGAGGGTGTGAGGTCGGGTTGCAACACCATCGTGACGGTGAGGTTCTCCTTCACATAGTTGGAGAGGTTGCGTCCTGTGAATACGGTTAATACGACTATACCTATCAGAACCAGCACCATGGCCGTGCTGATACATAGCGTGATAACCTGCAAACTGCGGTGATTGCGGGCTTGATTGCGTTTCTTTTTCATTGCTGAAACTAACTTCTACTTTCTTATTCTAAAAATCGCAATAAGGCCAATAAGCCAATGTTGCTGCAAAGGTAACGTAAAATTGCAAAATAGGCAAATATATTAAGTTTTATTTGGTTCTTCGTCCTTTTCAACCCCCTTTTCCTGTTTCTTGCTTATGCGATTGCTGACAACAAACTAAGTGAAAAGATTGGGTGTGTGAAAAGAAAGTTGTACTTTTGCATGAAATAAACATACGAACACGATTATGTCAACAATTCTATTTCCATCGCCCATCTATGGGCCCGTGCACAGTCGGCGGCTCGGAATATCCTTGGGCATCAATCTTATACCTGCCGACGGCAAACTCTGTAGTTTCGACTGTATCTACTGCGAGTGTGGCTACAACGCCGACCATCGCACGCATACTCCCTTCCCGACCACCGAGGCGGTCTCCCGCGCACTGGAGGCGAAACTCAAGGAGATGCATGAGGAGGGAGTCCATCCCGACGTGATGACTTTTGCAGGCAATGGCGAACCGACCAGTAATCCTCACTTTCCCGAGATCATCGACGAAACCATCCGTCTGCGCGACGCCTACTGTCCTGAGGCCAAAATCTCTGTCTTGAGCAACTCGACTTTCATCCATCGCCCTGCGGTCCATGCCGCCTTGGCCAAGGTCGATAACAACATCCTCAAGCTCGATACGGTCAACCCCGATTATATAAAACGCCTTGACCGTCCTGCGTTGCCTTCCTATGATGTGAAGAAGATCATAGAAGGCATGAAGTCCTTTGACGGGCAATGTATTGTCCAGACCATGTTCCTTCGTGGAAAGAACGATGAGGGCGAGGATGTGACCAATGTAGGAGAAGAGTATGTTGCCCCGTGGTTGGAGGCCGTGAAATATATTGCGCCTCGCGAAGTGATGATTTACACCATCGACCGCGAGACACCTGGACAGTTTTTGGAAAAGGCCACCCATGAGGAGCTCGACGCCATCCGCGACCGCGTGAAGGCGTTGGGTATCGAGTGTACTGCCTCCTATTGATGAGGCTCTGTATCGAGTCGGCTCATCATTTTTTCGACATCCTATTGCAGGCCTAACGTCCTTTTTCGTCTGGGCCAGAATGATAAAGCAAAGAGGGAGTGACCTCACGGCCATCCCCTCTTTCTTGTAAATTACGATAGGTATGAAACTATAATTTACTAATGATTCCTTCTTTTGTACTGCGAAGGAAATCGACGATAATGCGAATTTCCTCCGAGTCAGGCACCTGCTCGACGATCTGGTGGCAAACATCGAACACCGAGTTTTGACCATGGAAAAGCAGGCGGTAGGCGTTGGCGATATGCTTGATCACCTTCTCATCTATTCCTGCAGCCCGTGCCATCGTGGTGTTGACACCACCATAGCCTACTGGCGTTCCACCAGCGACGATATAGGGCGGGACGTCCTTTGAGAAGGTAGTTCCAGCCTGGATCATCGCGCCACGACCCACGCGCGTCCTGGCATTCTCGATGACCGATGAGGAGAAGATCACTCCGTCCTCGATCTCGCAATCGCCCGCTATCTTTGTGCCATAGCCGATCACGCAAGCATCGCTCACCCGCGTGTCGTGAGAGATGTGTACACCCTCCATGAGCACGTTGTGCGATCCCAGGACGGTCTTGCCACCCTCGTGTGTGCCACGGTTGATGACCACGTTCTCGCGGATGATGTTCATGTCGCCCATGACGACCTGGGAGTTGGCACCCTTGAAATTGAAATCCTGCGGCAAGGCAGCGATGACGGAGCCTTGGTGGATCTTGTTGCCGTTGCCCATGCGTGTGCCGTTGAGGATTGACACGAAGGGGAAGATGATACAGTTGTCACCAATCACCACGTCGTCCTCGATATAGACAAACGGGAATATTTTGCAACCTTCGCCGATACGTGCCTTGGGAGACACCTCGGCCTTCGGACTGATTATTGTGCTACTCATAATCTTAATGTCTTATTAGTTAATTGCTACCACCGCCAAGGGCATAGTAGAGGTTGACGATCGACTGCAATTTCGTGAACTGATCCTGCACCTGTGAGACCTGGGCGTTGAGCAGGTTCTGCTGTGCCGTGATGACCTCCAGGTAGGTGCTTGAACTCTGCTTGTAGAGCAGTTCGATATCCTCGACGTTCTTCTTGAGCACGTCGATGCGCTTCTGCTCCAGTTCCTCGCTTTCCTTGGCTGCGTTGTAGGCCACGAGGGCGTTGCTCACCTCCGATCCTGCCGTGAGGATGGAGTTCTGCCAGGTGTTGTAAGCCTGCTTATACTGGTCCTCAGCCACACGAAGACCCGCCTTCAGCTGACCCTTCATGAAGAGCGGCTGGGTGAGGGAACCTACGGCTTGCACCAAGAACTTGGCCGGATTGATCGTACCCTGTCCGTTCGTCCAGCCTGCGTTGGCCGTGATGTTGATGGACGGATAGAAGCGGCTGCGTGCGTTCTGCACACCATAGAAGCAGCTGGCGAGCGCCATCTCGTTGGCGTGTACGTCGGGGCGGTTGCTCAGCAGTTGCACACCCACGCCACCTGCGTAGTTCTCAGGCAGCGACTGGCCGTCGAGTTTGCCACGAGCGATGGTCTGAGCAGGTTCTCCCAGCAGAAGGCTGAGGGAGTTTTCGCTCTCGCGGATCTGTCGCTTGATGTTCACGCTCTGGTTCTTCACGCTATAGTAGGCAGCCTCCGCACTCTGCACGCTTGTAGAGCGGGCGCGTCCAAACTCCATCTGCAGTTTCATCATGTCCCAGGTGTCCTTCGTGAGGTTCTCCATGTCCGTGACGATCTCCATCTGCTTGTCGAGCATGAGGAGCGTGTAGTAGAGGTTGGCGACATTGCTGATGAGGCGTGTCTGTACTGCCAGCTGGTAGTCCTTTGTCTGAAGGAGCGACATAGCGGCAGCCTTCTTCGAGGAGCGGAGCGTACCGAAGAGGTCCACGTTCCAGCTGGCCGCGAGGGGCAGCGTGTAGCTCTTGTTGGCCTCTGCGCCCTCACCCATGTGGGTGATGGTGCCCGTCGGGGCGAGTACCAGCGAGGGAAGGTAGGCGAGCTTGGCGGCCTTGAGTTGCGACTCGGCAATGTCCACGTTGAGCATGGCGTTGAGAAGGTTCGGGTTGTTGGCCAATGCCTTCTCGATCAGCGATTGCAACTGCGGGTCGGTAAAGACGCTTCTCCACGGCAGGTTGCCGAAGTCGTTGCTACCCTCCAGCGTGGCCTGGTCGTTTACGGGGTCGCGCACGATGCCGTCCGTCTTCACCTCGGGACGCTCGTAGTCGCCATAGAGGCTCTTGCATCCCGTCAGCGAGAGTGTGGCGAGACCTGCCAGGAGCAGCAGGCGACCACCCGTCATGCGCGTCATATTTTTGATTGTCATATTGTCTATTATTATAAGTATCCTTATTATATTGTCTGGGAAGCCTCCCTTCCCATCGCCCCTTGAGGAGCGTGGGAAGGGGAGGACGGCTCACCTGTTATCACATGGGGGCATTGTCCAGCTTGTATTCGCCGGCAGGTCCCTGGGCGTACTGCTCCAGTTCGCGGGCCACTTCCTCGTTCTCCTCATCGTGGAACTCGAGCGGCTTGATGCGCTCCTGCAGCCACTGGAAGATGGCGAAGAGCGACGGGACGACGAAGACCTGGCAGATCGTACCGATCAACATACCACCGACGGCGGCAGCACCCAGCGTCTGGTTACCGTTGCGGCCCACACCTGAGGCAAACATCAGCGGCAGCAGACCGATGATCATGGCCAGTGAGGTCATGAGGATCGGGCGCAGACGGGCCACAGCACCGAGGATGGCAGCATAGCGGATGGCCATACCTGTCTGGCGGCGCTCCAGGGCAAACTGCACAATCAAGATGGCGTTCTTGGCCAACAGACCGATCAACATGATCAGCGAGATCTGCATATAGATATCGTTGCTATGGCCGAAGATCTGTGTGAAGATGAAGGCACCCGCAAGACCGAACGGCACGGAGAGCAATACGGCCAGCGGCAGCAAGTAGCTCTCATACTGTGCGGAGAGGATCAGATAGACGAAGATGAAGCAGAGGATGAAAATCATACCCGTCGAACTGCTCGACTCCTGCTCCGATCGGGTCAGACCCGAATACTCGTAGGTGTAGCCGTCGGGCAGCGTCTGCTTGGCCACTTCCTCCACAGCCTTGATGGCCTGACCAGAGGAATAGCCGTCGGCAGCCGTGGCGTTAATGGTGATGGCGGTGAAGAGGTTGAAGCGGTTGATGCTGGAAGGACCGTAGGTTCTCTTCAGTGTGACAAACTCGTTGATGGGCGACATGCCGTTGTTGGTGCGTATATAGACATCGTTGAGCTTGTCGATCGTCATGCGGCTCTCGGGGCTACCCTGTATATAGACACGGTAGAGCTTACCGAAGGCGTTGAAGTTGCTGGCGTACTGACCACCGAAGTAGCCCGACATCGTGGAGAGGATGGCCTGGGGCGACGTACCGGCCTGCTTGGCCTTGGCCACGTCGATGTTGACCATATACTGCGGATAGTTCGGGTTGTAGGAGGTCATGGCTCGCTGGATCTCCTCGCGCTCACCCAGCGCCTTGAGGAACTTCTGCGTCACTTCGTAGAACTTGTTGAGGTCGCCACCCGTGCGGTCCTCCATAGAGAAGGTCAGACCGTTGGTAGCCGAGAATCCGGACACCATAGGCGGCGCGAAGGCCAGGATCTGTGCACCTTTGATGGTGGCTGTCTGCTTATAGATCATACCCAGCACGGAGTTGGACGAACTCGGATCGATAAACAATCCTGCGATACCCGCACCCGTGAACACGGACTTGACGCGGTCTATCATACCCCACTTGCGCTCGTCAAACGGTTTCAGTTTGATGATGAAGGTGGCCTGGTCGGAACCGGCACCAGCGATGAAGTTGTAACCTGCAATCATCTCACGACGCTCGATCCACAGGTTGGTGGCCAGCATGGCGTCGATCTTCTCGCCAACCTCCAGCGTCTTGTCCTGGCCCGTTGACGGGGGGAGAGAGATGGTACAGAAGAGCGTACCCGTATCCTCGTCAGGGATCAAACCCGTCTTGGTCGTACCCATGAAGAAGACCAGCGCCACGATGCCCGCCACGACAGAGATACCCGTCACGATGCGGTTGTTGATGATGCGCTCCACACCCTTCTTATACTTGTTTGTAATCTTGTCGAACGAGTGGTTGAAGCCCGCGTGGAAGCGATCGACGAAGGACATCTTCTTGCCACCGTTGGCCTCCGCCTCCTCGTCCTTCGGCTTCAGGAAGATGGCGCAAAGGGCCGGAGAGAGCGTCAGGGCGTTGACGGCAGAGATCAAGATGGAGATAGCCATCGTGATACCAAACTCGCGGTAGAACGTACCACTCATACCACCGATGAACGACACAGGAACGAACACGGCCGACATCACCAGCGTGATGGAGATGATAGCACTCGAGATTTCGTTCATGGCGTCGATACTGGCCGTGAGCGCACTCTTGTAGCCCATGTCGAGCTTGGCGTGAACGGCCTCGACAACCACGATGGCGTCATCGACCACAATGGCGATAGCCAGCAGCAGGGCCGATAGCGTCAGCAAGTTGATGGAGAATCCGAAGATCCACAGGAAGAAGAACGTACCTATCAAGGCCACCGGCACAGCGATCATCGGAATCAGCGTGGAGCGGAAGTCCTGGAGGAAGATATAGACGACGAAGAACACCAGCAGCAGGGTGATGAAGAGCGTGAAGATCACCTCCTCGATGGAGGCGTAGAGGAACTCCGTCACGTCTTGCTCGATGGTATATTTCAGTCCCGGTGGGAAGTTCTTTGCCTGGCGCTCCAGCTCGGCCTTCACGTCCTTGGCAATCTGGGTTGCGTTGGATCCTGCAATCTGCTGCACCATACCCATCACGGCAGGATGGCCGTTGTTCTTCAGTTGCACGCCGTAGGACTGCTGACCCAGTTCTATTCTGGCCACATCCTTGAGGTGGAGCGTCTGACCATTGGTATTGCTCGTGAGGACGATGTTGCCATACTCCTCCGACGTCTTCATACGGCCCTTGTAGCGAAGCGTGTACTGGTAGGCCACGTCGCTCTGCTCGCCGATCGTACCCGGAGAAGCCTCCAGGTTCTGCTCGGCCAGGGCTGCCGTGATGTTGGACGGCATGAGGCCGTAGTTCTTCATCTTCACCGGGTCGAGCCAGATACGGATTGTGTAGTCGGCCGTGGACGGGCTCTGCACGTCACCCACACCGTTGACACGCTTCAGTGCCGGCGAGACGTTGATGTTGTTGTAGTTGTTGAGGAACTTCGTGTCGTAGCGTCCGTCGTCCGTGGTCAGCGAGTACATGATGACGTTGGAACTCTGTCGCTTCGATACCGTCACACCCGCTTTGGTCACCTCTGCCGGGAGCAGAGCCTGAGCCTGCTGCACACGGTTGTTGACGTTGACGGCAGCCATATCGGCGTTGGATCCCTGCTTGAAGAAGACCGTGATCTGTGCCAGGCCGCTATTGCTTGCCGACGAGGTGATGTAGGTCATGTTCTCCACACCGTTGATGCTCTCCTCCAGCGGCGTGACCACGGAGTTGAGCACCGTCTGTGCGTCAGCGCCCGGATAGTTGGCCATCACGCTAATGGTAGGTGGCGCAATGTTCGGGTACTGCTCGATAGGCAGCGACACCAGTCCGATCGTACCCAGGAGTACGAAGAAGATGGAGATCACCGTCGAGAGTACCGGTCGCTTGATAAAATTAGTAAATGTCATTGTTTTCTTCTTTTATGTGTTGACCATTGATGGAAGGAGGCCCAAGTCCTCCCCCCGATGGCACTCTCTTGGTTTACTTCTTGTCGCCCTTGCCCGTCATGGCGTCGAGGAAGCCCTCTGACGATCCCTGCTTGGCACCCAGCTCGGCGGCATTCTTCATAGCAGCCTCATACTCCTGGAGCGTGAGGGCCTTGATCTCTTGTCCGTCGGTGAGGCCCGTCAGACCCTTGACCACGATGCGGTCGCCCATCTTCAATCCGCTGGTGATGATATAGTTGTTGCCGTCGTTCTGCGGATCTACCGTCACCTCCGTGTAGTGCACCTTGCCGCTGCCGTCCACCTTATAGACGAAGTACTTGTCCTGCACCTGCGTCGTGGCCTCCATCGGCACGAGGATGGCGTGGTTGTTGTTCTTGGCGATGATCACCTGGCCTGCGCCACCACTCTTGAGCAGACGCTCTGGGTTGGGGAAGCGGGCGATAATGGAGAGCGAACCCGTAGTCGGGTCGATGATGCCCGAGGTCTTGACCACCTTGCCCTCGTGGTTGTAGATCGAACCGTCGGTGAGCTGGAGGCTCAGGGCCGGGAAGCTGTTGATGGCTCCCGCCAGACCATTGTTGCTGCGCGTGAGGTTGAGGATGTCGCTCTCCGACATGGAGAAATAGACCTCGATGGTCGAGATGTCGCTGACTGTCGTCACGGGCTGTGCCGAGGACGGGCTGACGAGTGCGCCCACCTTGTAGGGCAGGTTGCCCACCACGCCATTGGCCGGACTCTTCACATAGCAGAAGGAAAGGTTCTCCTTGGCCGTGGCGAGCTGTGCCTTGGCGGCAGCGACGGCAGCCTCTGCCTGCTTCAGGCCTGCATTGGCCGAGCTGACGCTGCTCTGAGCTTGGCGCACGCCAGCCTGAGCGGTCTGATAGCTGTTGCGGGCCGTCTGCAACTCATATTCTCCGATCACCTTGTTATTGTAGAGGTTTTGGCTGTTGTTGTAGGTCAACTGCGCCGTGGCAGCCTGCGCCTGTGCCGAGTTGAGCGAGGCGTTGGCCGTCTGGATGCCTGCCTGAGCCGAACGTACGCTGGCCTCGGCCTGGTTGATCTGTGCCTGAGCAGCACGGACGGCTGCCTGATAGGTGGCGTTGTCGAGCTCGAAGAGCACCTGGCCCGCGCTTACCGCCTGGCCCTCATGGACATAGAGTTTGGTGATGAAACCCGAGATCTTCGGACGTACTTCCACGTCCTGTACGCCTTTGATAGTGGCAGGGTAGGTGGTCTTCAACTGGGCGTTGGCGGGACCAATCGTCACTACCGGATACTCGTTGCTCGTGGGCAGTCCTTTCTGGCCGCCTCCGCAACTCGTAAGTACTGCCATAGCGATGGCAGCAAACAGCAAAAACTTGTTTTTCTTCATACCTATAAATGATTCTTTATTTTTGTTTTCTGAAAACGATTTATTTGTTCTCCCGCTGCGGCTAATCCTCTGATTGATAGCGGAATATTGGAAAACTAATGCGATACAATCAGTTTTCAACTATGCAAAAGTACCCATTTCCATTCAGAAAGGCGTACTTCGCAAAGTTTTTTTAACTATAATTATTCCGAGTTAGTAATGGTAAAGGCTACTCTTGGCCTTTACCGTTACTCCTCGTACGTGATTTTTTCTACCTATCGGACTTGTGGGTTCATGCTTGTCCTCGTCCAGTCTCCTGGTCCACAGGTCATCCCACACCCAGCTCCTTGGCCTTCTCTCTGAGCAGCGCCAAGAGCGGCTCTCGCTCGTTGGGCACGATATTTTCCAGCACGGCCTCTTTGAGCGCCTTCTTCAGTTCGCCCACCTCGCGGGACGGTTTCAGATGGAAGAGCTCCATGATTTCGTTGCCGTCGATGACCGGCTGCAGCAGACGCTTGTAGTCGCGCTCCTTGAGGTCGGCTATCTTCTCCCTGACGATGCGGAAGTTCTCCAAAAACTGCTTCTTCCTCACCTGGTTCTTGCTCGTGATGTCGGCCTCGCAGAGCATCATGAGGTCGTCGATGTCGTCGCCCGCGTCGTTGATGAGCCTTCTCACGGCCGAGTCCGTCACCACGTCGTCTGCAATGGCGATCGGTCGCATGTGGAGCTCCACGAGCTTCTGTACATACTTCATCTTGCTGTCCAGCGGCAGTTTCATCCTCCTGAACATCTCCGGCACCATCCTGGCCCCGATGTCGTTGTGGTTGTGGAAAGTCCAGCCCAGCTGATTGTCCCAGCGCTTGCTCTTGGGTTTGCCGATGTCGTGGAAGAGGGCTGCCCAGCGCAGCCAGATATTGGCCTTGAAAGGAGGCTGCTCGGGATTCTCCTGCTTCTCCTGCTCGTAGCGCCGCTCCTCGGCCCGTGCCACGTTCTCCAGCACCTCCAGCGTGTGGTGAAAGTTGTTCTTATGCGCCCTGCCGTTGCGCGTCTCCACGAGGTCGAGGGCCGTCAGTTCGGGAATGATGAGGCCCAGCAGTCCGCAGCGCTGCAGCTCGAAGAATCCCTTGCTCGGATATTGCGAAGCCATGATCTTGCACAACTCCTCGGCTATGCGCTCCCCGCTGATGATACGGATGCGCTCGGCGTTGCGCGAGAGTGCCTCGAAGGTCTCCTCCTCGATGAAAAAGTTGAGTTGGGTGGCAAACCTCACACAACGCAGCATTCGTAGTGGATCGTCCGAGAAGGTGACGTCCGGGTCCAGGGGCGTGCGGATGATGCCCTCCCAGAGATCGCCTATGCCGTCGAAGGGATCTACCAGTTCGCCAAAGCGCGCCTTGTTCAGACAGATGGTCATGGCGTTGATAGTGAAGTCGCGACGGTCCTGATCGTCCTCCAGCGTTCCATCCTCCACGATAGGCTTCCGCGAGTCGTGGCTGTAGCTCTCCTTTCGTGCGCCGACAAACTCCACCTCCATACCGTGGAATTTCACCTGTGCCGTCCCGAAGTTGCGAAACACGCTCACGTGCGCTCGCCTTCCCAGGATCTTCCTCAGCTTCTCGGCTACGGCTATGCCGCTTCCTACCACCACCACGTCGATGTCGTTGGACGGGCGTTCCAAAAAGATGTCGCGTACATAGCCGCCCACGACGTAGCAATCTACGCCCAGACTGTCGGCGGCTTCTGAGATATGGTGAAAAATGTCTTTGTCGAGCAGTTGTGCCAGCTCCTCGTCGGTATATTCGCGCATTGACTTCCTTGTTGTTTTTTCAAGATGCAAAGGTACAAAAAAAATTTCTATTCTCCGCATTTTGGCGTGATAAGGTTGCGTAAGACGAGAAAACTGGTTTTCTCCAGCATGCAGAGGACGAATGTGGGATTAAATTTGAGGTAATCGTTGGCTTGTTATCCAAAAGTTTGTATCTTTGCAAAGATTAAAAGACAATCAGCTCATACGCAAAGACAAAGTATGATAGACCGGGCTACGATAGACAGGATCATGGATGCGACCGACATCGTCGATGTCATCTCTGAGTTTGTGACGCTCCGCAAGCGCGGCACAAGCTATACGGGATTGTGTCCTTTCCACGACGACAAGACGCCGTCGTTCTCCGTCAGTCCGTCGAAGGGAGTCTATAAATGCTTCGCCTGTGGCGAGGCGGGCAATGCCGTCAACTTCATCATGAAGCACGAGCAGAAGACCTATCCCGAGGCCCTGCGCTGGTTGGCCAACCGCTACCATATCGAGATCCACGACCGCGAACTGACCGACGAGGAGCGTCAACAGGCCACGGAGCGCGACTCCCTCTTCCTGGCCAACGAGTGGGCGGCCAAATACTTCGAGGACACCCTCCTCAACGACCCTGATGGTCAGGCCATCGGACTCCAATACTTCCGCCAGCGCGGTTTCCGCGACGACACCATCCGCAAGTTTCGCCTGGGCTTCTGCCTCGCCAGTGGCCACGCCCTGACCGATGCTGCCCAGCGCGAGGGATTCCAGAAAGACGTCCTCCTCAAGTCGGGCCTCTGCTATGAGCGCTCCGACGGCTCGTTGACCGATCGCTTTGCCGGACGCGTCATCTTCCCCTGGATCACCATGAGCGGCAAGGTAGTGGGCTTCACGGGCCGTGTCCTCGACACCCGCACCCATGGCGTGCGCATGAAGTATGTCAACTCGCCCGACTCCGAGATCTACCACAAGACCAACGAACTCTACGGCATCGACCTGGCGAAGCGCGCCATGAGCAAGCAGGGCGAGGCCCTGCTCGTGGAAGGCCAGGCCGACGTGATCAGTCTGAGCCAGCGCGGCGTGGAGAATGTCGTGGCGGGTTCGGGAACGGCCCTCACCATTCCCCAGATCAAGCTCATCCACCGCTTCACCCCCAACGTCACCCTCGTCTATGATGGCGACGAGGCTGGCCAAAAGGCCGCCCTGCGCGGTACGGACCTGCTGCTCTCCGAGGGCATGAATGTCAAGGTGCTCTTCCTCCCTGACGGCCAAGACCCCGACGACTTCGCCCGCAGCCGGTCCTCCGAGGAGCTCCAGGCCTATATCGAGCAAAACCGTACCGACTTCATCGTCTTCCAGACCCAGGCACTCCTGCATGGCGTCACCGACCCCGTGCGCCGCGCCGAGGCTGTCAATCAGATCGTCAGGAGCATTGCCGTCATCCGCGACCCCATTGTCCGCGCCAGTTACCTCCGCGAGTGTGCCCACAGGACCGACGTGCGCGAGGATACGCTCATCGCCCAGATGAACCGCTTCATCTACCAGGGCAAGGAGGCGCGCCAGCGCGAGGAGGAGCGTGCGCAGGCCAGCCAGGCCAGTCAGCCGCAGCCTTTCGCCCCCGCCAGTCCCATGCAGCAGGCCTCGAAGGTGGAGAAGATGCTCATCGAGACCGTCATCCGTCATGGTGGCGAGGTGATCCTCCCTGATGTGGAGGATGAGACTTCCGGTCAGCATTTCGACCTCAACGTGGCGCAGTATATCGCCTACGACCTGGCCCAGGACCAGCTCGCCTTCTCCGATCCCCTCTACAACCGCATCCTCGCCGAAGCCGTGGAGCAGTCGGAGAAGGGACCTTTTGATGCGGGCAAGTATTTCCGCCACCATCCCGACATCGAGATCCAGACCCTCGCGGCCAGCATGAGCACCGATGCCTACCAGCTCTCCGAGAGCCTTCAGATGAAGGAGAGCGTGGAGCGGCTTCGAGATACCGTGGTCCACCTCGTCATGGACTTCCGGCTCGACTACATCGAGCACCAGCTCAAGGTGCTTCAGGACCGGCTGAAGAAGGCCCTGGCGATCGGTATCAGTACCGAGGAGATGAAGCAGATGATGGAGGAGATCAAGAACTGGCAGACCGTGCGCAACGCCGTGGCACGCAAGTTGGGCAGCGATATCGTATAGCTTCGCCCCTCGACGCTATGCTGGAAGCCGCCCGATAGCCTTGCCACCACACGCTCTCTATTGCCACACGCTATATAATAATAAGGAAAGGAACAATCACAATGATCATAGACAAATTGAAAGACCTCTTGCAACCTGCTAATGCAGCAGAAAGCGAAAAAGCGAACGAAGCGCCCCGCCTCGACCAGAAAGCACTCTGCCAATTGCTCGAAACCACCCTTGCCAGCATCGGCTGCACGCCCACCTGGGAGGACGAGCGAGACCAAAGCCGTGTGGCCAGCTATGAGTACCAAGGAGGCAATTTCCTTGTGCGCATCGCCAAGGACGATACCTTCCTGCGCCTTTGCTACCCCATCTTCTTGAGTGTGGACAAAGAGCTTGTCGAACTGGTGCGCGAGATCTGCAACCAGGTCAACCTTGCGTCTATCGGTCTTCGTGCCGTTTATACCTTCGACGAAGACCATCTCCACGTCAATGTCCATTTCTTCGACAACCTCTACCTCGAACCCTCGCGGGCCAAGGGAATGTTGACGCAAAGCATGAAGGAGATGTTCTCCTGGCGCGACGCCTTTGTCCGCTGGATGGATACCGTCAAGGAGAAAAGGAAGAAATACGGCGCGAACAGCCCTGAGGATATTGAGGAGCAGTACAAGCGCTTGATCCTGATGATCCGAGAGCACGAGTTGGATAAGAGCGAGGACACGATGTCTGTGCGAGAAAGCGCCGTTCATCACATCACGCTCTCCGAGTTGGTCCAAGATGCCGTGGGTATCAAAGATTTTGTGCCCTCGCTCCTGAGCGTCGCGGGCGACGGTCTTTCCCTCGTCATGGACGCCAGCCAGGACGCCCAACTTCGCTCGAAGATGGCCGACTACGTCCTTTCCGACGCCCTCGTCTCCGACGGCCAGTTTGCCCGCCGTTGTGCCACCCTCCAGCTCGTCTTCTTCCAGCCTGAGGATCCCGACGAGCGTCGCTACCTCACGGTCTCCCTGGTGGCCCGCGAAACCTCGCCAGAGGCTCTCTTCTTCCAGACCACGGTCGTCCTCACGCCCCGCCTCGCTACCCTCGAGAATCCTGCCGACTGTGTCAACGACCATCCCACGGCCTGCTCCCTGCTCATGGCCTACGATCTCAAGAACGAGAAGCAGCTCCGCGACGAGTTTCAGTATATGTGGACCGACGCCAAGGACAAGTTGGTCCACGGACAGATCGGCAAGATGACTGAGGAGCAGCGCGCCGTGGCCCGTGTGACGACCCGCTCGCTGGCCGGGGCGCTCTATCGCGGCACGCAGCTCTTCCAGAGCAAGCGCTTCTTCGAGGCGATGCTCCTGCTCCGCAATGCCTTCGTCCTTTGGAGAGGATCCGTCGATCAACTCTCCTCCAAGGAGCGTGGCCAGTTCTATGAGGTCTGCTTCATGCTCGGCTACTGCTATGACGAGATGAGGCAGTACGACATCGGCCACTACTACCTCTCGCTGCTCGACGGCACGGACAACATAGCCCACGTGTGCGAGATGGTCAACAACCTCGCCAACAACAATGATCCGCGCGTGATCAGCTATATCGAGTCGCTGCTGACTGAAATCCAGCGCCGCGTCGAGGAGGAGACGGGCAAGCATGTGGGCGTCTATGAGGCTGCCCAGGATAGCGAATACTGCGAGTTTGCTGGTTTCCTTCTGGCTACGCGCGTCTCGATCTACGCCATGCGCGCCTGCTACAAAGAGGCCGCCCTGGAGTTGCATGAGATCAGCAAATATCCCGATCTGTCTGATCACGTCAGGGAGGTCATGCGCCGTATAGACCGGAATCGGTCCAACCCGGACGAAGCGCCCTTCGCGCCTCCCGCTGACTGTTAGCCTCCTGCCCACCACCCCTCCACACCACGCGCTATGGACTACCTGCATTGGATATTTCTCGCCCTCTACATGACGCTTGCCGTCGCCGCCATGGTCACCATCCTGCTCGACAATCGCCAGCCGGCCAAGACCATGGCCTGGGTGCTCGTGCTGATGTTCCTGCCCGTGGTGGGCATCATCCTTTACTTCTTCTTCGGACAGAACGTGCGCAAGGAGCGTGCCATCTCCCAGCATAGCCTCGACCAGCTCTCGCGTCGGTCGATGCTGGAGTCTCACGCCCAGGCCAGCCTGAAGATTCCTCCGCTCTACCAGCGCCTCGTCCATCTCTTTGGCAGTCAGGATTTTGCCCCCGCTTTCCATCGCAACGAGACCGAGATCTACCTCAACGGTTATGAGTTCTTCCCCCAGTTGCTCCGCGACATCGCCTCCGCTCGCGACCATATCCACCTCGACTTCTTCCTCTTCGAGGACGACCCCTTGGGCCGCCTCGTGAGCGACGCCCTGATCGCCAAGGCTTCCGAGGGCGTGGAGGTGCGCGTCATCCACGACGACGTGGGTTGCTGGAGCGTCCCCTCCCGCTTCTATGAGCGGATGCGTGAGGGTGGGGTGGAGGTCCATGCCTTCATGCCCGTCCGCTTTCCGGCCTTCACCAGCAAGGTCAACTACCGCAACCATCGCAAGATAGCCGTCTTCGACGGGCGGGTGGGCTATGTCGGCGGCATGAATATCGCGCTTCGCTACGTGAAGGGTCTCGGCGCACAGGCCTGGCGCGACACGATGGTGCGCATCCATGGCAATGTCGTCTATGGACTCCAGCGCGCCTTCCTGGTTGATTGGTTCTTCGTCGATCGCACGCTCATCACGGACCGCCGCTACTACCCCGAGTTTCCCTTGCCCCAGACGGAGTGTCTCGCCCAGGTCGTCACGAGCAATCCCATCGACCCCTGGCCGAAGATCGAGCAGGGCTTCGTCCGCGTCATCCATAGCGCGCGGCAGTATGTCTATATCGAGACCCCCTACTTCCTGCCTACCGAGCCCGTCCTCTTTGCCCTCCGCACGGCCGCCCTCTCGGGGGTGGATGTGCGCCTGATGATTCCGCGCAAGGCCGACTCCAAGTTTGTGGCCTGGGCCAGCCGCTCCTTCGTCAAGGAGATAGCCGACGCGGGCGTCCGCGTCTTGTTCTACGACCGTGGCTTCAACCATAGCAAGCTCCTCGTGAGCGACGACCTCCTGGCGACCATCGGTTCCACCAATGTCGATTTCCGTAGTTTTGAGCACGATTTCGAATCCAATGTGTTTTTCTATGACCAGGCCATGGCCCTCCGTGTCAAGCAGGTCTTCCTCGACGATGAGGCCGACAGCATTCCCCTCGACCAGCTACGCGAGGGCGCTTCCCGCGGCCTTCTCCTCCGCCTCTGGGAGTCGTTGGTCCGCCTGATGAGTCCGCTCATGTAGCTTGCGCTGGTTCGCTTAGAAAAAAAGTTTATCCGGAAAATCAACTGATCGGGTTTGTGCTGTTGCCAATACGTCCTGCTGAGTTAGGGAAAACAACCAATACAAATTTTACAACAAGTTACAACGCTTTCGATAAGCCATGTGCAAAACCGAGCTCGCTCGAGCTTTGCCATGGCGAGAAAGGGTACCATGAAATGGAACTTTGCACGCTTTGCGTGTAGCAATCCTGCTGCAAGGTAAACAACAAAATACAACAAGGGTGCCATGAAATGGAACAGCTTCGCCTTGAGTGCGCATCCTTGCTGTCCTGGCGAAGCTTTGTTCATAGTTGTTTCCCTTGCAGCAATCCTTGGTCAGCATGGGCCTCGAAGAGGCGATGTCCACGCGAAGCGTTGTTCAAAGTTGTAAAAGTTGTTCAAGTTGTTTTCCATATTCAGCTGGCCGTGTTGGAAAAAACACAACGCTTCCTGCTGCTCCAAATATCGGATGAAACCTTTATTCTTCCTCCATTTCTTCCTCTTATTCTTCTTTCATTTCTTCCTCTTATTCTTTCTCCATTTCTTCCTTCTTCTCCTTCTCCGCCTCCAGCTCCATGGCCTTGGAGGAGGCGAGGCTAAACTCGCAGCCGCAGTAGAGCTGGTTGTAGAACTGATACTCTTTGAGCAGTTGGTTGCGCCGTTCCTGCAGTCCGTCCTTGCGCCAGTTTTGAGCCCAGAAGGTCGTGTCAGGGACGGCCTCGGCTGCTGCCAGACCGGCCGCGTTCACCTGCTCCAGGTCCTTCCATCGCGAGGAGGCGAGCGTCGTGGCAAAGAAGCTGATTCCGGTCTGCTGCGCCATGTGGGCCGTGGCCAGCATGCGGTAGGCAAAGCACGCCTCGCAACGTCGTCCGCGCTCGGGCTCGCGCTCCAGCCCTTTCATGGCCTCCCGCCAACTGGTGTGGTCGTAGTCGCCGTCTATCCAGCGTAGGCCCAGCGTCTCGGCGTGGCGCTTGCTCTCCTCCTTGCGTATCTCGTATTCGCGCGCCGGAAAGATGTTGGGATTGAAGTAGAAGATCGTGGGGCGCAGGTCGTGCGCCATCAACCATTCGACGATGGCCGACGAGCAGGGCGCGCAACAGGCGTGGAGCAACACTTCTCCCGCCATGCCCTCGGGTAGGATAATATGGTTGCGTTTCTTTTTCAAAGCGAGTAGTTTTGGTTGTTTTCCCCTTATAAGCAGGTATTATGGTGAAGAAAAGGGCGCGCGGCTTCTTTCTTCTGCCGATAAATCACTAATTTTGCACCCTATGGAGAAAGGAAAGATGGCCTTAGGCCGCCCCCATATCGCTATTGTCGATCCCAACGTGTTGGCCACGATAGGATTGCGCCAGCTCTTGCAGACCGTGGTGCCGATGATGGCCGTGGATGTTTACCCCACCTTCGACGCCTTCCTTGCCGGGGGCGGTGAGGGCTGCTACCACTATTTCGTGGCCCAGTCCGTGGCCGTGGCCCACCACCTTTGGTTTATGGACCGCCGCCGCAAGACCCTCGTGCTGACCCTCTCCTCCGACCCCCACTCCCAGTTGGCTGGCTTTCGCCACCTCTGTGTGGGCGTGGCCGAGGAGACGCTCGTCTGCGAGGTGCTGCGCCTTGTGCAGCAAGGCCACTCGGGCGGTCGCAACCTGCCGACGGTCGAGACCGACGCGCCGCGTCCCACCCTCACCCCGCGTGAGGTGGAGGTGCTCTCGCTCGTGGTCCGCGGACTGATGAGCAAGGAGATCGCCGACCGCCTCCATATCAGCCTGCCGACCGTCAACACCCATCGCAAGAACATCTGCGAGAAACTGGGCGTGAAGAGCGTCCCCGCCCTCACCGTCTATGCCGTCATGCACGGCTATGTGGAGCTGCGCCAAATAGAAGGCAAGGGCTGATTTCTTCTCTTGCGTCAATACCCGTGGGGCTGGCGTCAATAGACGCGGGGACCGAAGATGGCCGTGCCCACGCGCACCTGGTTGCTCCGGCACGTGACGGCTATCTGGTAGTCGTGGCTCATGCCCCAGGAGCGGACGCAGAAGCGAGGGTCGTCGGCAAAATAGCGCGCCTTCACCTCATCGAAGAAGTCGGCTGCCGTGAGCATCTCGCGGCGTATCTGGTCCTCGTCCTCCACGTTGGACGCCATCATCATCAGGCCGCTGATGTGTACGTTCTTCATCTCGCGCCATTCTCCCGCCTCCAGCATCTCGCGGCAAGCCTCCAGGCTAAAGCCATACTTCGTCTCCTCCGTGGCGATATGGAGCTCGAGCAAGACGTCGATGACGCGGTCGTGCTTGGCCGCCTGCTTGTTGATCTCGCGGAGCAACTTGGGCGTATCGACCGCCTCCACCATCGAGATATAGGGCGCGATATACTTCACCTTGTTCGTCTGCAGGTGGCCGATGAAGTGCCATTGGATGTCCTTTGGCAGCGTCTCCACCTTCTGGCGCAACTCCTGCTCATGGCTCTCGCCAAAGATCCGTTGTCCCGCCTCGTAGGCCGGCAGGATGTACTCGTTGGGATGATACTTGCTGATGGCCACCAGCTCCACCCCCTCGGGCAGATGGCCGAGCACCTCTTTTAAATTTTTTGCTACATCTACCATCGTATGCTTTCTCCTATATGATTATGATGAAACAGTCTTCTGTATTATTGGAATACTGGAATACTGTCTTATTGGAATATTGGAATAACTGGAATACTGGAACAATTGAAATGCTGGACCAATTGGCATATTGGAATATTGGAACAAGCCTACTGCTCCTCGTACTCCGGCTTCGCCTCCTCGTTTTGTCCCTCGGCCTTGGCGCGGTTGTCGTGCTCGAAGACGTCCATCACCTTGGTATCGGCGATGGCGGTGATCTCGTAGTCGATCATGGTCGATCCCATCACCTCATCGACATGCTTCACGGCGCCGCTCACCGAGGCCGCCTGTACGAGATAATAGACGCTCGTGCGCTTCTCCTTCTGCGTCTTGTCGTCGAGCGTGATAAAGGCCAGTTTGCACTTGAACCACTTGTCGTCGCCGTCGGCGTCGCTGAAGAAGATCTCGCCATAGGTGGCCGGCGTAATGGCCTTCACCTCAAACTCTCCGTTGATGTATGCGCCCATCTCCTTGGTGATGGCCTCCTCGGCCTCGCCGAAGGTGTAGGCATCTACCACGTAGGTCTCCGTGGTTTTCTTGTTCTGTCCGTCCTCCATCATCTTGTCGTAGCGGACGCGGGTCTCAAACCAGTTGGCTGTTCTGCTTCTCATTATATATATGTATGTTTTCTTTTTTTTGTCTGATCTCTTGTCTTGCGTGGGCCCGTCCCGCTTGCCGAGATAGGCCCCGAAAAGTGGTGGCTACCCCTCGGGGAGACCGCTTTCGACCTGCAAAAGTAGCAAGAAAATCCCACAAATGACCCGCGGGGGCAAAGTTTTTCGCCTTTGCCTTTGCCGTTTGGCCGAATTGGTGTAACTTTGTGGCAAAATACAAGTTTCATACACAAGAGTCAATCCCCGTGCAATCGGGGTAACCGTATTAAATAACTAAAAGAATTATGCCGGAAATCTCAGCACGTGGCCTTATTGTGCCCGAATCGCCTATCCGCAAGCTCGCACCCCTGGCCAATGCAGCCAAGGCGCGCGGCACGAAAGTTTATCACCTGAACATCGGCCAGCCCGACGTGCATACGCCGCAATGTGGTCTCGACGCTCTGAAGAAGGTCGATGCCAAAGTGTTGGCCTATTCGCCCAGCCAGGGCATTGAGAGCTATCGCAACAAGCTCGTGGGCTACTACGCCAAGCACAACATCAATCTGGTGCCCGACGACATCATCGTCACCACGGGTGGCTCCGAGGCCTTGCTCTTTGGCTTCATGTCCACCCTCAACCCTGGCGACGAGATCATCATCACCGAGCCCGCCTATGCCAACTACATGTCCTTTGCCCTGATGGTGGGCGCCAAGGTGCGCTCCATCCACACGAGCATCGACAATGGCTTTGCCCTGCCCGCCGTCGAGGAGTTTGAGAAACTCATCAACGCCAACACGCGTGCCATCCTGATCTGCAACCCCAACAACCCCACGGGCTATGTCTATACCCGTCAGGAGATGGAGCAGATCCGCGACATCGTGAAGAAGCACGACCTCTACCTCTTCGCCGACGAGGTCTATCGCGAGTATATCTATACCGACGAGCCCTACACCTCGGCCATGCACCTGGAGGGTATCGAGAACAACGTCATCCTCGTTGACTCCGTCTCCAAGCGCTACTCTGAGTGTGGCATCCGTATCGGCGCCATCATCACCAAGAATACCGAGGTGCGCAAGGCCGTGCTGAAGTTCTGCCAGGCCCGTCTCTCTCCCCCCTTGATGGGTCAGATCATCGCCGAGGCCTCGCTGGAGGCTCCCGAGAGCTATATCGAGGGCGTGCAGAAGGAGTATGTGGAGCGTCGCAACTGCCTCGTCAATGGTCTGAACCAGATCCCGGGCGTCTTCTCTCCGATGCCGAAGGGCGCGTTCTACACGGTCGCCAAGTTGCCCGTGGACAATGCTGAGAAGTTCTGCCGCTGGCTCCTGGAGGAGTTCTCCTACGAGGGCGAGACCGTCATGATGGCCCCCGCGAGCGGCTTCTACAGCACCAAGGGTGCCGGCCTCGACGAGGTGCGCCTGGCCTATGTGCTCTGCTGCGACGAGCTGCGCAAGGCCCTCGTCTGCCTGGAGAAGGGCCTGGAGGCTTATCCCGGCCGCGTGAAGTAAGTCTATCGCATTCCCCTTATAGGGAGCGGGGAGTCGCCCAAGGAGCGGCTCCCGGCTCCTTTCCCTTTATATGATGCCGGACGATTGTGGTCCGGTCTGCTACGCATTCATCTCAATAGAAACACTATGAATTTCCCCCTGTTTATCGCACGCCGTATCTACGGCAAGGGAGCTGGAAGTCAGAAGGTGGCCAAGCCTGCCATCCGCATCGCCACGGCAGGTGTGGCCATCGGTCTGGCCGTGATGATCGTCACGGTGAGCGTGATCCTCGGTTTCAAACATACGATCCGCGACAAGGTCGTGGGCTTCGGAAGCCATATTACCGTGGCCAATATCGCCAGCCTGATGTCCTCCGACCAGTATCCGATACAGATGGACGACTCCATGACGACCGTCCTCCGCGCCATACCGGGCGTGCGCCACGTGGAGCGCTACGCGATGACACAGGGCATCCTCAAGACCGACGACGACTTCCTGGGCGTGGCCCTCAAGGGCGTCGGTCCTGAATACGACACGACCTTCATCCACCAAAATATGGTGGAGGGGTCGATTCCCCATTTCTCCGATTCCTCCTCCACGCAGCGGCTGCTCATCTCGAAGACCATTGCCGACCAGTTGCGCGTGAAGTGTGGGGAGCGCATCTTCGCCTATTTTATCAACCACCAAGGGGTGCGCACGCGCCGCTTCACCATCACGGGCATCTACGAGACCAACCTCAAGCAGTATGACCAGCAGATGTGCTTCACCGACCTCTATACCGCCAACCGCCTCAACGGTTGGCAGGAGGACCAGTTTAGCGGGGCGGAGATGCTGGTGAGCGACTTCGGCCAGATCGACGAGGTGGAGCACCAGGTCGTGAAGCGCGTCAACCGCACCACCGACCACTATGGCGAGACCTATTCCTCCGCCACGGTCACGGAGATGAACCCGCAGATCTTCTCCTGGCTGGAGCTGATGGACCTCAACGTCTGGCTCATCCTCGGACTGATGATCGCCGTGGCGATTGTCACGATGGTCTCGGGCCTGCTCATCATCATCCTGGAGCGCACGCAGATGATTGGCGTACTCAAGGCCCTGGGAGCCAAAAACCAGCAAGTGCGCCACGTCTTCCTGTGGTTTGCCACGTTCGTCCTGGCCAAGGGCTTGCTTTGGGGCAACGCCTTGGGCCTGGGCCTCATCGCCCTCCAGCACCTCACGGGCTTCGTGCGCCTCGATCCCCAGACCTACTACGTCAGCACGGTCCCCGTCGAGATCTCCTGGCCTATCGTCCTGGCCCTCAACGTGGCCACGCTCCTGGTCTGCGTTGCCGCCCTCGTCGTTCCCTCCTTCCTCGTCTCCCGTATCCATCCCGCCAAGAGCATGCACTACGAGTAGGGCCTCTTGTCCTTAACGTTTGCGGGTCACCCGCATAGATTCCCCTCCCACGACAAAGGGCTGGATCCCGATTCGGAATCCAGCCCTTTGCATTTATGGATAATCAGCTGCTATGGCAGCCAAGGGGAGTATTAATCGTCACCCCATTTGTCGCTGTTCGATTTTCCCCACAAGCCTGTGTATTCGTCCTCGATCTTGGTCTTCTCCTCACCGACCACATCAAATTTGCTGATGCACACATCGTTAAGACTGCCTCGGTAGACGCTACCATGCAGAAAGCCTCCGCTGCAGAGGGAGTCGAGGATGATCACATCTATCTTGGGAGCGATATAAATCTTCTTCATTTTGTGTCGCTGTTATTGTCGTTTTGTTATTTGATAATGACTTTCTTTCCGTTTACTACATACATTCCCTTGGGCAAGCCCTCCAGGCTATTGTCGCGGCGCACCATCTGTCCGTGCATGTTGAATACGCCCTCTATGCCGCGCTTATAGGAGGTGCTATTGCTGCTGCCGTGGATGTCGTCGATGCTTGTAGTGCTATCCTCCACGCCGTCGATCATGAGCGAGAACGTACTTCCAGATGTCGTGTTGCTCGGCAACTCAAACCAGCAGCGGAACGCCTTCAGACCGTATTGATAGAGCTCGTCATTCTCATTCTTGCCGCTCGGCACCTGGATGAGCTTTCCCTTGTACATGAAGAAGTCGCCATTGAGGTCGTCACGGCCTGGGATGATCTTGCCGTTTTCGTAAGTCTTGGCCAATGTGCCCTTGCAGACCATCTTGCCATAGTTGCCGTCGATGGTTTCGAACTGTATTTTTGATTCCCATGTGTCGGTGTTTACATGCTGCATCAGCTTCTCCCTATCGAGCGACACCATCGTGATGTCGTAGTGGTCGGCTTTCAAGGTCTTCGTCAGTCTGTTGTTTTCGTCCTTAGACCGCTCGTAGTCTTTACCCAGCCATTCGCTGTTGTCCTCGCCTGCTGATGTGTAGAATCGGTCTACGGTGTAGGCTGTCGACTTCACCTGTGTGTATGGCGGGAAGACGATATATGGCTCGAATGCTGTTACCATCACGTCATCGTCGTTCTTTGGCTCCACGGTCACAAACTGCACGCTATTCTCCGTCAGCGCCGCAAGTTTTGCCACCTTTACGGCGTCTCCGAACGTACGCTTCATCTGTCCCCATGTCAGATCGACGGGCAGAATGAGCGAGTTCCACATATTGTCGTTCAGCTTGCGGTTCAGATGCAGCACGCTGTTCTTGTATTCGTCTGTCGCCATGGTCAGATAGCGCAGGTCGGTAGACTCCTCGTCGAGAATCAGCTCCGGGTTGCGTCGCGGTCCGGCATAAAGCAGTTTGAAGTTGTCCACGGCAGTCAGCTCGTTGGCATCAGCCTCCGACTCGGTTGTAGAATCTACGTAGAAGCCTATGCGGAGAGTCACGGGATTATCGTTTGTTATTTCTTTCCCATTCAGGGCTTTGTCGAGACATATCTGCACCTGGTTCTCATACTTTCCCTCGAAGAAGGCACGTCCGATACCGGATCCTTCGTATGTATTGCCAAGCGTCTCGGCATCAGTCTGACTTATACCGTCGAGGGATGTTGCTGAGTATATCTCTTTAATCGGATTGTTGTCGGCACCGAGCACTGTAATGAACAGGTTTGCAAGCGGTTTCTTATTCGTAGCGATGTTCTCCGAACTGTTCGCAGTGCTGAATCCGTTGCATCGCAGCAGGTACCATCCTCCCTTGTGTACCTTCACGTCCTGGTAGATATTGAAGCCGCGCAGGCCTTTGGTGTAGCAATAGAAATACTGGCCGTATTTTTGTTGATGGTCTTCAGTTCTACCTGTCCAATCCTTATCTTGTGTGTTGCCAATTATGTTATACGTCTTGTACATTTTTTTGTCTCCAAAGTACACGTGGCTCTTTACATCATCAGGTAAATTTTCACCTCCGATTTCCCATTTTGCAGCATCGGTATCATTTATTCTGAAATCAGGACAAGTAAGAAGGAAAGAGGCATCGACAACCGATTTCATATGTGCAGGGGTCGTGCTGAAGAGTTTGTAATACTCATTCTTTGTAATCACCTTCCACTCCTGATTCTTGTATTCTGGGGTACCTTCCGTGGCTTTACTTGCATAATTGCAGATTTTATTCTCGTTGTCAGGATATGCCGTGAGATACCCTTGGCTAGAGATATTGACGAGATAAACCTTGTTTTTTTCTGTATAATCCACGCCTTTTTCAAAGGTGACCCTGCAATTCTTCCCGTCAGAATTTCCTCTGTCCATAAATACCCCATTTTCTCGAGTAAATTTTTCCCAGGCGATACCCATATATAAGCCAGCAGAAGAACCTGCCACTTTGCTTGCTAGAAAATACGTTTTTGAATAGCTATTCCAATACATATAAATGGAATGTGGTAAAACATCCAGTGCGGCTTGTGTGCCCCACAAACCACCAATGCTCAGAAACTTTTTGGCACCGACATTATACAGACATACAATCTTATCTCCATCGGTTTGATTTGTTCCAACCTTTGTGTCTGTACAATGTTCTGACGAAGGATCAACGCCATAAAGGTCGTCAACCCCACCTATAACCGTTTTTTCTGTTCCGTTGCTTTCCGTCGCTTTATTTTGTGCCGAAGCCTGCCCTATGGGGACAAGAATCCACACGAGTAGCATGGCTGCGAAAAGTTTCCAAAGGCTGGATGATGCCTTGGAAGATTGCAATGTTGTAGTTCTCATAAAAATTGATCCTGTGTATAAACTTGTTTTGATTTATTTCTCTGTCCGAAGGGCATGGCGCTGCAGAGTCGGCTCCTATGGTGATAGAAGCTACTCTGTTTGCTAAGTCCTTGTCGAATGGTAATAATGGGTGGTTGTGGTCAATCAAGCCACTGGCGTATCCTGAAGATATCCTTCCCTCCTTTGCGTCTCTATGGTGTGTGTGGCGCGAAGATCTGCCTAAAAACGACCGATCCGGGCCTTGTCTCCATTTTGACGGCGCAAAATTAGTGTAATTTCTCTAAACTGCCAACTTTTTATCCGTTAATTTGTATTGTTTTCATTCCAAAAGCCTGTCTTACCCCCCCATTCTTGATCTGTATCAACCTCTAAGTCTTGTTTGTTCGCCAGTCTTGGAATGGTAATAACGCGCTTTTGGTGAGGAAAGCTTCCTCCCTCCTGCCGTCTTCTCCTCGTGTCTTCTGCCCTCTTTTGTCCTCTTCTGTCTTATTCCCTTCCTTCGGTAAGCCTTCGGGATTTCTTCGGGATAGCGCATCTTATTACTGTTGCCGGACAGGCTACAAGCTCTTACAGGAACGTTCTCCTGCTATTCTTTCTCGTCATGGCAAAACTCGAACGAGCTCAGTTTTTACGCATGGCTTATCGAAAGCGTTGTTATACGTTGTACTTATTGTTCTTGTTGTTTCCCCTACTCAGCAGGCTGTATCGAAACAACGCAAACAACCTTGACACTCTATTTTTCGGATGAACCATTTTCCCATTTTTCATGCGATCGTTTTTTTGATTGTTTACCCTTGGTTTTTCTTTTCAACATGCGTTTTTGTGAAAAAGATACCCTCAAATCGTGGTGAAACCTTGATTTTGATGTACCACTTTCGTAGTTAATTCTGCGGGCTAAAGACCGGAAAGTGAGGCTTGCGAGAACTATTTTACCCCATTTTCTTCGGCTTTTATCGGCTATCATATCGACTATGTTGTCGAATATAGAGGTGAAAGTAAAGTAGTAGAAAGAGATAATCTGTTGGTAATAAGCCTTTTAGAGAGAAAAGAGTGTTTGGGCTTTGTTCCAGTTCCAGTTGTTCCAGTTATTTTTTGAGGGTATGCAAAATCCTATTACCCCTATATATACTATATAACTAATTAGTTATTAAGTAGTTATAGATAATAAGAGAAAATGGGGGTGTCTCGAAATTAATTGGAATACTGGAACAACTGGAACGCTCTTCTTTCTCCGAGGCTTCTCAAGTGCTGTGATGCCTCTTCTCTCCAAGGCCCTTCCCTTCCAAGGATGTCCTCCTCTCTGAGGCCCTTTCTGTGATGGCCCTTCCCCTCGCTGGCCCCAGCCATTTGCTCGAAGCTTCGATAGCAGGGTATTTCCGTCTCCTTGCGTCTCCTTGCGTCTCATTCCACCCTCATCACCCGTTATCTCACGTTATCTCACCCAATCGCACCCAATCGCATCGTATCGCACGGCTGGGTTGGCAGAAAGACTTAACTTTGCAGCATGAACACGATTCTTGGGTAGGCCCGCCTCCCGATTGGCCACGGCAGACGTCCGCCTCCCCTGCAGAATCTAAGTCTCCACGGTCTTTGACATACTGACACACAAAGGGCGGGCCCAACCTGTGACAGGCCAGGCGCCCCCTCAGACCCAAAGCGAGGAGAGAAATCCACCTATGCCCCCTCGCGCAGGAAGTCGAGCGCCTGGCGAGCCTCCTCGTCGCCGACGGTCTGTTGCATCTTAGCGTGATAGGACGACGTGAAATCTGCATTTTAGCGTGATAGAAAGATCAGAAACCTGCATTTTAGCGTGATAGAACGAGGCAAAATCTGCATTTTAGCGTGATAGAAAGCTGAGAAATCTGCATTTTAGCGAATTTTAAAGTCGCTAAATTGCTCGTTTTCAATATTTTCAGTATTTTTGCACTTGAATAGATCAATAAGCTTACGGTTATGGTGGAAGAAAGAATCATGCTTCAAGTGTTGGCAGAGCAAAAAGAATATGTCGGCAACTATCATCCCGAACAATGGGTAAAGCGGAACGAGGAGTGTCTGTTTGAATTTGACAGTCCGCTTGCACAAGTCGTGATAGGAGTGAGGCGAAGTGGCAAATCGACCCTTTGCCATAAGGTGCTTTTGGAGCATGGCGTCAACTATGGCTACGCCAACTTTGATGATGACCGTTTCGCAAAATTGCAAACAGAAGACCTGAATACGGTACTCTCTTGTGTCTATCAGGTATATGGTACTGATATACAGTATATCTTTCTCGATGAGATACAAAATGTTGATGGATGGCATTTGTTTGTCAATCGTCTTCTACGCTCCAATCTACACGTTGTGGTAACGGGAAGTAATGCCAAACTGCTCAGTGGAGAGTTGGCAACACATTTGACGGGCCGTTACAATGAAATCCATTTGTTTCCATTCTCTTTTCGAGAATACTGTTGTTTCCGTCGCATCGACACTCGTGGCATCACAACAAAAGCCGAGGCAGAAAAGAAAACGGCATTTATTGACTATATCAATGATGGAGGTTTTCCGGAAATGCAGAACTTGCGCAATAAGCGTGGATACGTACAGAGCCTCATGGAGGCTATCATCTCAAAAGACATACAGCAACGTTTCAAAATCCGCAACACGGACGCCCTGCGGAAAATAGCCAACCACCTGATCAACAATGTGTGCCAGGAGGTCAACTACGATAGCATCTCTCAATTGTTGAAGATAACGGATCAAACGGCAAAGAAATACGTGGATTATTTGCGCCAGGCATTTCTCATACAATTGCTTACCAAGCATTCCTTCAAGAGCAAAGAACGCATAAGAAACGCAAAGGCGTATATCGTGGATTGTGGGCTGCAGAACAATCGTGAAAATTCTTTTGCGCCCGAAAATATTGGTTGGCGCTTGGAGAATGTTGTCTATATAGAACTGCTGCGCAGGTGTAGCAACGACTTCTTGGACATATACTACTACAAAGAGTCGCCTCGCTCCAAAGAGGTGGATTTTGTAGTGTGCAACCAAGACAAAGCCGTGGAACTGATACAGGTGGCATACGACATCGACAGCACAAAGACCTTCAACCGCGAGACGAGCTCGCTTGTGAAAGCCTCGACGGCATTGCGTTGTGACAATCTGACGCTCATAGCGATGACTCCGACGCGTGATATTGTGGTAGAAGGCAAAAGCATTCATGTCTGCTCCGCTATCGACTGGCTTCTGAAAATAGAGAGATAGGCAATCATTTCGACAACTTAAACCAGTAAGAAAATCATGGAAGAAAAGAAACTGTGGCATAGAAAAATCCCCCTCTGAGAGGCGGGTCTCGGAAGGGGAATCTTGAACCACGTGGGGCGTGGTCCAACCCGAGGCAGGCCGGGCTCCGGGTCGAAACAAGGTCCTTCCGGAAAATGGAGTGATGCAACGTGGACACATGGAAAACAACTTGAACAACTTTTACAACAAGATACAACGCTTCGCGGGGACATCGCCTCTTCGAGGCCCATGCAGACATAAGGCTTGCTGCAATGGAAACAACTATGAACAACGCTTCGCCTTGGACACATTTCCTGCTGATTTCTCCTGGCGTAATGTCCTGGCGAAGCGTTGTATTTTGTTGTTTACCTTGCAGCAGGAGTGCAATACGCGCGACAGCGCGTAGGTTGTTACTTGTTGTAAAAGTTGTATTTGTTGTTTTCCCTAACTCAGCAGGACGTATTGGCAACAGCACAAACCCTATCACTCGATTTTCCGGATGAACCTGAAAACGTGATGCTGCGTCCCTATGAATAATAGCCAGTGTCCTGGCGTTTTGTCCGGCCTAAAGCACGCCTTGCGTCCCGAACGCATCCCGAGACCATCCCGAAGGTCTCTTAAGTCTCGTCCTAAGGGTTACTTATGTATCGTCCTAAGGGTTGCTTAAGGGTTATCCCGAAGGTCTCTTGAGAATCGTCCAAGGGCATTCTGGCGCGGTCAAACTACGCAACTATAAAATAAAGAGGAAAAACAGGGCACTCTTTTTGGCTGTGTCGAGGATTTGTCCTACCTTTGCCGTCACTACTGGACAATCGACCATCGTAGATGTAGCAACTCAGAAGACGGGAAGGTCTTTGGCACAAGCGGGCGGACGCTCTTCCCCGCCTCTCTGTTGTTGCAACGTCCCTCGACGTCTCGCACCATCTTGTCGCAACAGTTTGTGCACACACTATGAGAATTCTAAAAGCTATTATACCAATGCTGTTCTTGGACCTGGCTTTCGCTTCCTGCCACCGTGGGGAGCGACAGACCCTGCGCAGCGCGCTGCAAATGGCATACGCCGACCCGGACAGTGCGCTGACGATGCTACACACCATCGACCGCCGTGCGCTCCCGCCTACGGAGAAGGCATACTACGCCCTGACCTATTATCTTGCGCAAAACAAGAGTGGTCTCGACGTAGCCAACGACTCGCTCATCCGCATCGCCTACAACTACTATGCGAAGCACCCCAAGGACAGCCTTTACGCAAGGTGCATGTACTACATGGGGGTGTATTATTCCTTGAGCGACAGTCTGGAGCGGGCCAACTATTGCCTCGACGTGGCAGCGCAGGAGGCGCAAGTGCAAAAAGACACGGCTACGCTATGTCTGGTTTGGTCCAAAAACTCATGGGTGGTGCGCAAGACTAATGCTCCTTTGGGGCTGAAATACGCCAGTCAGGCCTTGGCAGTATATCGCAAGTACAGCCAGGCAACGCCGTTGAACACGATCTACTATATTCTTTTGAAAGGAGAGTGTGAAAGGCTTTGCGGAAAAAGCCAAGAGGCTCTCAGCGGGAGCAAGGAGGCCGAGCGCATAGCCCTCGCGCTGGGCGATTCCGTCACATTGTCTAATGTCTATCAAGATATGAGCTGTTTTGCCGCTGGTGCCCACGACGCAAAGGCAGTCCATTATGGCCTTTTGTCGCGCAGCTATTCAAGCGTAAATAATATAGATAAAACTTTGTCTCTCGCAGGCGCATATTACGAAACTGGGCAATATGCCGCATGTCTCAACTTGCTGGATACACTCCAGATGAAAGATAACTCGCAACGCTATGCGGCCTATAAACGTCGCCATCGTGCTGCAGTGAAGCTCAATGATCCTGCTGCTCTGTCATACGCCGACTCCGCCTATCATTACATAGAGGCAATGTTTGATGACGAATTGGGTGACAAGACGATCTATTTCGAAAATCTGATGCAGGAGAAAACGGAACGTCTTCAGGCGGAGGCCTGGACAGTGCTCTACAAGGTCTTCTGCTTGGGGATATTGATTTTCATTTTCATTGGGCTTCTCCTTATAGCCTTTGTCTATAAAGCCAAAAAGAAAAAGATGATGGCCAAGGTGGCATACGAAAAGGAAAGACTGCATCAAGTGAATTTATTGAACGAGAGGGACAGGCGAGTGGCGGAGCTGCTGCACGAGCAAGAGTTGAAAGACAAAGATAACCAGATCAAGCTATTACACCAGTACTTCGTCGAAAAAATGAAAATCAAGCTGAAATACGATGAGCAGGAACAACGCCACCTCACGCTGACTGATGCGGACTGGGAGGAAATAGAACTCTTCCTGGAAAGAGTGGACGACAAGTTTGTTTCAAAACTCCGGTCGCGATTTCCACAGCTCACCATCAACGATATACGGCTGCTGTTCCTGCTGCGCCTTAGGCTGAGCACCAAAACAATCGCTGAAATCTTCAAAATCAGTGAAAAATCGATCAAGCAAAAACTCTATCTCTATAAGAAGAAATTAGGGGTCGAGGGAGAATCGCTCTCGCTCCGCAAATTTATAGAGAACTTTTAGCATTTTGCGGCCTATTGTCTCCGCCTCACCTTCTCCTTTTGGGCTTAACCTAAAAAAGAAAAGGATGAAGAATTGCGATGAAATGGGGAAAAATGGAAGATGATAGCTCCCATACTATATCGCTCAACCATGATGATGCATGACTCATGAGGGCCTCATTACGACCCCAAATCGCTCTCTGCACCCTAAGAGCAATCACGAGGAAGCGTAAAAACATGAAATAATGGCGATTTTTACCTGAAAAACGGCAAAAATCGCCCCCGCAGCCCCAAGGGTGGAATAACTTTTTTTTGGCCGATAGACCTATTTTTTTGCTTTTCCAATTTCAATAAGCTGTGTAATGTATTGTGCTTCAATTGGTTATGCTTGAAATACCAAAAGTGAAAATGTAGACCACAGATATTTGGAGGTGTCGGGGGAAAAACCTAACTTTGCCCCCAGTAACTAATATATATA
>OGRM01000466.1_pt1 | contig 35870 bp, 32 predicted proteins | sample 1553491 | NCBI WGS metagenome assembly OGRM01 (sample SAMEA2580110, study PRJEB22360) | human gut metagenome | biome: human gut; feature: human-associated habitat; material: faeces | place: Denmark | collected 2008/2010
CGCCTCCGGATGGCCGTCTGCCCCTGCCCCGAAGAGGGCCCGGGGGGGGTGTTGCCACCGGAGGCGCCCGGGCGGATTCTAGGGAACGTCGCAACACCCCCTGTCAACAGCACCTGATTCTAGACTGTCTGACCTGTATCGTTCTCTCGGACAGGCATGCCAGAGGAGCCATTCCCTTAGAATGCATACCAACGACGACGAAAGGACAATACGGGTCAAGTATTACGCAAGGTACCGCGACCGCGGCATGCCGCACGGCAAGGCGCTCAAGGCCGTCGCGAGAAAGCGGCTGAAGGTGATCTACGCGATCATGAGGGACAAGGTCCCGTACGTCGCGCAGGAGCTCCGCGGCATAGAATTGGTTACTCGGCCCGCCGGGGCTTGCGTGAGCTTGCCCTAATTCCGCGCCCTATCGAGGAATTAGGGGGGGTTGACGAAACTATAGGAACACCCCCAACTCGAACTCTTAACGGCCCGAACAATCGTCAATGTCCAATGGGAGCGACTAATTTGCAAGGCTGAGGGTGCATGCATGACCGGTTGAGCAGAAAAGGGCAGAGCTATCAAACATCCCTCATTCAAGTTTTCCTTAAGTGAAACTTGAATGCTAAAATTTGTATAGTGTTACGTTTATTTGCCAACACGCGTCAATCTGACCGTCTTTTACAGGCTATCAGACAAATAATTCAGTTTTCCGAAAGCGAAAAGATTCAATATGCAGCATCTGTTAATTGATTTAGCAAAAAAATACACACCTCAAATATCGAATCTACCCGAAACGGACAAGAGTTGCGCCTACGACATCGAAAAAGGGTATTGGATAATTAAGCCTTTGGGTAAACCTCTTGTCGATGACCCTAGATGCAAAGTGCTTGCGACGAAAAAATACGACAGAGAAACAGGAGAGGACATGAAAGGTGAGTGAAGATATCCAATGCCTGCTCGTCTCCAACACCCTCGATTATTCAACGGACTTGGTGTGCTTAGAGCTCGAACGACTAAAAGCAAAATACCTAAGACTCAACAGAGACCAGTTCTCCCAATTCGAGATCACAATTGACATCGATTCGACAACCATGACCATGTCAATTGGCGAACGCTCATTCCACTTCAAGAATGCCCCCGAAAATGCAGTCTACTATAGAGCCCCCACTTTTCTGAGAGGTCTAGGTAAAAGCTATTCAATCGAAGAGCAGCTCTACCATAGCCAATGGAGCGCTTTTGTAAGAAATCTCGCAATTTTCGACAAGGTAAGATGGATCAACAATCCAGTTGACACATACAGGGCAGAAAACAAGCTTCTGCAACTCTCGCTAGCCAACAAATGCGGCTTAGAAACGCCAAAAACGATCGTTACAAACAGCGCAGATTCAATCGATCCCAATAAAGCATACGCCGTCAAATCCATCGACACGGCGGTTTTCTCCGCTGGAGAAGTTGAGATGTTTTCCTATACTTCAAAGGTTTGCGGAAAAGCAATTCAATCGAGTAACATGGCATCTGCACCGGTTTTTGTCCAAGAGTATCTTGGACAAAAAATCGATATACGAGCTACATACATCTCGGGCAAGCTGTTCCCTGTCTCAATCACAAAACAGGGGCTAGGGATTTCCGGAGATTGGAGAAAGACAAAAAAGGAGGAGCTGGAATACCTCCCCATCAAAATACCTCTCTCCATCGAGGAGGGCCTATGCCGGCTAATGAAAAGCCTTCGTCTCTCCTACGGCGGAATCGATTTGGCAAAAGCTGGAGACACATACTTTTTCATCGAAGTAAACCCAACCGGTGAATGGCATTGGCTCCAAAGCAATACAGATATAAACTTCTCTGGAATGATAGCCGAAACCCTCTTCGGGCTGAATGCTATTCCTTGAAGGGGCAAGTATGGTGCCAGCAATTCTGAGCAGACTATTTGAGCTGATTGCCCCCACGACAATGGCAAAACAATCAAATAATCTGGTGGCAAGAAAAATAAATTATATCGAGACACATGGAGATATCTATCAAAGAGCCAAAAGAGATATCGAGGATCTAGATGGACTTACCCCCGATGCTCTCAAAGCAATCTACGAAAGAACCCTTGAGCAGAAAGATAAAATCGAAGATAAAGCAAAAACCCTGACCGCCGCTTCAACCATTGCAACAACAATAACTGTCACCCTAATAACAGCATCAGGAGAAATCTCCACTGAAACTGATTACGTTGGATTCTTCGACTTGGTTTTCTGCGCACTCTGTTTTTTGGCTGCATCCTATATGGTAATAGCGAGCATAAACACAATACGAATCTACACCTCGCTTATAAAGACATACACCTTTGACTATTCGGCCATTAATGAAATCATCGAATACAAGAAATCCATCGCATGCAATCGGCTTACAAACATAATGAGAACGAACTTCCTCGGCTCTTCTTTTCAGTGCCTGAAAAACTCGCTGTGGCTTCTTCTTCTTCTCGCGTGCGCAACGAAATTCGTAGCCCTCTTCCCCCTGCTCAATTAACGTCTACCCAAGAGAAACAAAACCAATAATCAAAAAGCTTACTCTGTACGGCAGGAATCAAAATAGCCATTTACCCCTACTATGCCATTTATCAACAAAAAACTTTTTGTTTGCCAATTTTAATCGACAAACTTATTTCACCCCAGCTGTAACCGAAAAAACCAAAACCGAAAGCAGACACAGAGAATAAATTGAACACATTCAACCAATCTCTTTTGAGTTGCGCCTTGCCATTAGAGAGCAGCCAGGCAAGCGCCGCGATCGATTGACTACCTATCGTATTCCTTGAGCATGCCTTCGTCTTGCTGATAAAGCATGGCCTTTATTTCGCGCTTATAATAATCAAACCGATATGCGATACCGCCTAAATCGTAAACATTCGGATTATACGCAGAAAGTTCAGCAGCAACCGTATAACTTTCCGCACCGTAATCCGAATACACAAGAACCAAAGCATCCTCATCTATACCCTCAATAAGATCGAGATGGTTCTTGAACTTACAAAGATCGAGACTTTCCGAAAGCCCTCTTCCTGGTTTTCCAGAAAAATGTTGGGCATTTATTGTTATGCATTTTGAATATTTGGCAGCCAACTCTCTAACGGATCCCAAATCAAGATACAAACCAGAACGCCTAGAGTCCCTTTTCCTTCTTATCCCCTTATACCTACTTTTGATGTCGGAAAGAGACAAGATTTCTAACAAGATGCAGAGCAAAGGAAGAAATGCAAGGAACATAAATAGAAGAGAGATAGCCTGCAGACACTCCACCCCAGTATATGCAGATACAATTGCAAGCAATATTGCAATCACTTCGAAATACACCACCGATGCAATCTGACAGACCGCACTATTAACAGGTCTGCCTGCATCCGCAAAAGCGAGTTCACGTAATCTATTCCTTTCGTCGTGTCGCTCATGAAGGCGGCACGACGCCCCATTCGTATTCGAAGAAAACCCAAAAGCCTTAGATTTCGATAGCCCTTCTCTGCGAAGCAAGCACCAAACCCTCTTGCAAGCATCCTTTGCAAAACCGAAAACAAGCCCAATCAGCACCGGCAATACCGCGCCAACAATCTCATCGGCAAACGGCAATGATGAGAAGAACTCAATAAAGACATCCATTTTAAATACCCAAATACTGCTTCCAGTATTCAACGGAGGTCATCCCTGGGCGCGCTGCAGCATACTCTCCATGCAAGCGCTTTGTGTTGGCCTTGAAGAACTTCAAATCCTGTTTATAGCGCTTGGAAATTTCCTTGTAGCGAGCAACGTCACGATGGCGCACTGCACCCTTCTTGTTATACCAGTCCACAACAAGAATCGTGCCATGATTGTGGATTTTGCCAGCAGGATAAATACCACCTGCCACAGAAATAATTGCTACACCGCCCTTATCTTTGAACAACGGGGCTTTTTGACCATTCCAAGAAACGAAGTCTACGAGACGCTCGCCCAAAGCGCGAGGGTAATTAGCGTTGATCTTCTGGCGAGTAAGCGACCATAGATCAATATCCTTTAAGACTGGATCTTTTTGGAGCTCATCGAATGGGAGCATTTTTTCATTCCGTCGATTTGCCCCCATAAAGCATTCCTCCGCCACCTTGCCTTTGATGAAGGAAGGTCCTTTGAGAAAGTCTTCGAAGCCATCCAAAATAAGCTCAGCATTTTGATAGCCATATTTTTTGAGCTCCGTTCGGATAGCATCATGCATATATGCAAGCAATTCCTTATCGGAAGAAATGCCCGTTGTTGCGTTGGCAATAAAGCCGTTGCGTACCGTCTGGTAGCGCTCAACTGCAGGGTTGTAGCGCACATGGAATGCCATATGCCAAATACCGATACCATTCATGGTCATAAAATGCTTTGGCTTGCAGCGAATGCCATATTCGACATCGTCATAACGAACGAAGTACGGCAGCGGCAAACCGTTCTTCTTGATAGTCTCAACGGGAATGCAGCAATACCACCAGGCGGCATAGCGCCTGCTGAGTTGACGTTCGGTTGGAACGCTGTCTTCATTAAATACCAAGTCGGCAATTTCAGTGAGGCGAAGACGAGGCTTGATCGATTGGCAACAGGCGTCCAGGAAGGCTGCAGTGTCCTCCCATTGATCCTCAACGATCTGGTAGTCGAGCATTGCGCCGCTTACAAAGGCGTTCTTATGTTCATCATTTGCAATACGCAGCAAATTATATGTACGCTTAATGCTCTCCGGCGAAACAGCAACATCATCGTCCATCAACAGAACATGCGTTGCGGGAGCATCCTGCTCCATCGCCTGAATCATGCCGCGCGCGAAACCGCCAGCACCACCAACATTGTCATTCGGGTAAACCGTAACACCATCGCTGTTTAACTTCGAGCAATCCAATGTCCGGCCGTTATCGACAACGTGCATGTGGAAGTGCTTGGAAATCTCATCATCGGAACCAAGAATGTCCTTTTTAATCGATGCGATGTTTGCCTCAATATACGATTCCTTTTTAAAGGTGGTTGTTGCCAGCGCGAGATTGACCTCATTTAATGGGTGGTCAACCTCAAGAGAGTACGAGCCATTTCGGATATATACCGGACCATCGGCCTCTACAGCAAAAGACATAAGCACAGCGTCAGAGTCAACGATCAAATCAACATCGACTGAAATCCACTCACTGCTTGCGGGAATCTCGATATCGGTTCCTCCCACAACCTCAGACTCCATCGAGAATGAAGTCGCCTTCATTTGGCGAACGATGCACTTCGAGCCCTTAAGTTCAATGTGAAGGGAGAAGGACTTAGCACTTGCATACTTTTTCAACTTACCAACGGAAAGAGCGTTGAAGTACGTAGTGAAGTCATAGAAGCCCTTCGAATAAAGGAGCCATTCGCCCTCCGCGCCGTCAAATGCAACTGGGGCAGACGACCTGCAAAACATCGCCGGATTGCGAACCGCCCTATCGGTATTCTCGAGAACTATATTTGCAAACTTCACTAGATTCCCCTTTTGTCTTGTTAGAGCCAACCGCATTCGCACTATCAAACGCTAACCAAAAAATACACTGAGCTTTTAGTGTATGGAGCTAATTTTAGCCTTTCTCCTGTGCCAGCAAAATGCAGCCAGAGCCAACACAACGCCGACACATGAAATCAATGCACCCTCACGAAGGTTTGGCGTTTCGTATTCGATCAAAACTAAATGGTTGCCCGATGGCACATCGATTGCCATAAAGCCCAGATTAGCTTTCTCCAAGTCCGCTTTTTTACCGTCAATATATGCCGTCCAACCTTCACCATAAGGCACCCTGAAGTAGAGCCATCCTTCATCGTCTCTGTCGGTTCGGCAGGAATAGCCATTATCTACCTTCTCGATCTCATAGGCTGAGTTCAAGGATAAATGATCAATATCTTTTGAGATATACGAGGTATCAGTCGCATACAATCCCAGGGAATCAAACGAGTAAGTACCTGGGTCGCAGAATTGCAACGCAATCGAACTTCTAGGCGAGTCGGAATAGCCAGTGTTAACGGCCCAGTCATCTTTTCCACCATATAAATGATGCTTATTGTTCATGAACCATATTTCTTGGGCAGCATTCGCTCCGTACACCATGATCTTGCACTCTTTGCTGTCGCTCGATTTAAGATCAGAAAGGAATGTCTTAAGCGAGCCTCTAATTCCTCCCACTTCCCCCACAGAGGTTGAGGAGAGCGGTGAGTAATTCATTCCCTCACAGGCGAAATACGCTTCCGTTCCTCCCGGAATTGAGCCGTTGAGATAAAGGACAGTGTTCGGCTGGGTAACCGTTACTGTATTACCTTCTATGAGAACAGATTCTGCTTTCTCGGACTCAGCCAAACCGTCATTAACAGGCAGGGTCTCTTCTCCATCTTGCACCAGGGAGAGATTCGATGCTATTTCCGTAGTATAGCTACTCGGGGCAGCATTACCCGCATCTTCCCCGCTCAAAACAACGCTCTGAGTTAATGAGTCTTGCCTCTGCATAAGACTCATAGAGCGATAATCGTCTTCTGAGATTGAAGAATCATAGAAGAAAGCAAGCGGAAGCACCTTGTCCGCTTCGTAAACCGAGTAATCGCCACCAGCGACCTCTCCTTGAGCAACTACGGTTCTATACAAAGGAGGCAACAAACCATCATCATGGGTCAAGGTTAGAAAATACTTTGACCCAGCAAGAGCCTCCATAGTTGTACGAGAGTTCAATGTAGCGTATGAGAAGTTCATAGAGGACGTAGCTAGTCCGAGGCTTGTATGGTAATCGTCAACTGCACTGTTGTACAAACTGTTGTAAAAACTGCACCCAAGCGTTCCAGTAGCCCAATTGCCGTTACGCCAAAAATGAACCTTAGCATTGTCGTATCGCTGCTCAGAATGATCGCCCAAGCCCATAATCAGAGACGAGGCATCATCTGTAACTGCATAATCGTAGGCTTCGCCCAGATTTACGTGAGTATCCCTACTGCCATGAGCATATTGATACGAGACGAACACGCACGACACGGCCACTGAGCAGGTAACCCCAACATTCAAAAGCGCTGGTTTGTCTCGGAATGCATAACAAACAACGATTACAGCAAATAGGATAGAGAGCATCGCGTAGAAAGTTTTACCGCTGTACCATGCGAGCAAAAGCATACATATAATTCCATAAACAGATGCCGCGTAGAATACTTTCTTTCCTTCGTCTTTAAGTGCATTAGCCAAAGAAGGGAGAACCGCAACAACAATCAGCGATACAAGCAGGCAATAAGACCAAACCCATCGATTGTTTGCATACGCCATTCCATTAAATACTCGCCCGGCAATGGGAAGGCAGAGAAAAAGCGTCATCAGGACGAAAAGTATACGTAAAACCCTTTTCGCCCTTTTCGGCATTTCGAGATTCTTTACAAGGAATAGGGCAAAAACAGCAACCAGTGCAATTGGCGCGAAGCCATACATGCAATCTTCGCCTACGGTGTTTGGCGAGATAAAGCCTTCCAGCAACTTGGCATAGTACATGAACGAATACGTAGCACTCTGATAGCGGTCAAGCCCCAACCTCCCTTGCCCGAGCAAGGATGCCGCATTCGGATAGAACATTATTCCAGCTATCAAGGCCGCCAGCAGTATCGCCGAAAGAATCTTTACAACCCAAATTAAAAGCCCTTTGAAAGAAGTTTTCTCCTCAAGGTTGAACACTTTAACGAGGCAATAGACCAACAGCGATAGGCACATCGTATACGCAAGGCTAACCGAACAAAAAAAACAAAGGGCCATAGCTGCAACGAATAACACGGGAGATTCTTTATCAAAAATTTTATCAACGCCCCACAGCACTAAAGGAGCAAGAACCAGGGGGTATATCATATAGATTTGGCTTGCAACAATAATGGTATATCCGCCAAACAAATAGATCATGCAGCCAATCAGACTTGCACTTCGATCAAAATCTTTATTTAAGCAATAGCCGAGAAAAGATAGGCCTGCAAGGAATAACGTTATTGGCACGGTTAAGTTGAGCCAGAAATCGGCTGTTTCGCTTGTCGCAAAAACCGAAATCCAATTAATTGGATTGCCAAGCGTATTGCCCAGGGAATAAATGTAGTCCCCCCCGTAGCCTATCGATTCACTCCACATGGGCACAACAAAAGAATGACTGATAAAAACATTTGTTAGCAGTTCCCTCAGCCACTCGCCCTGCATAATGAAAAACATGTATTGCTGCTCGAGACCGTCAACCGTCCAAATAAAGCTCTTGCCATAAAGCAGATAGCCGAAAGAAAAAAATAGCATGAAAGAGAAAAATAAGAAGACATAGGATAGAAAGAATACCCTTTTCGAAGATTCGATTGAATCTTTTAACTTATTTGCACACTTCTCAAACTTGGATTCCACTACTATTTCCTTTTAAATTCCAAACGAATAAACGATTATGCCCAGCAAAATGAGCAACAAAGCGATAGCTTTCTTCCTGGTTATCTTCTCTTTGAAAAACAAGACACCGAATACCGTAACGTACAAATAACTCGTCGACTCAAGCACAGGCCCGAAAGATAGGGGAACCACCCTATAGGCGAATATACACATGAACGTTGTCAGCAAAAAAAGTGAGTACGCGAAAACTACGGGAAAGTTCAAATACTCTCTAATTTTTGATGGATAAGCTTTTAGCGCCGCTTTCTTTAAAATCACCTGAGACACTGCGCTGATGAAAGTACCCAACAATAGAATGCCCGAGTAAAGAAACATCGCCTCATTCATGAGCGCCGCCCAATTCTTGCCCATCAGCATGAGAGAACAAAACTACACCCGCAATAATCAGGAGAGCGCCTATCGCCTTAGGCAGAGTAACGGGCTCGAAAAAGAACAGCGCCCCCCAAATAATGCCCCAAACAATGGTTACCGCCTTGTTCGAAAAAGCCGTTGTAAGAGGGAGCCTTTTCAGGATTTGCTGCCACCCTATTGCGTAAACGCCTAGCAGACACAGTATGCCCCCGTAAAAAAGGCAAAAATCAAAACTTAAAAAGTCGACTCCTGCTGCCAGCTTACTCAAAATGCCGCTTGTCGAATAAACCATCAAAAGCAAATGCAACGCAAAAAGGGTTTTCACCCTTCCAGTACTAGCCACTACAAGCCCTCTTCACTATGATCGGGCAAATAGGGGCTAAGATCAGCAATAGAGTCTGCGCACATCATGAAGTAGCCAAATCTAGATGAGCTATCAACAATGGCATGCTCGCCAAACCCTGAAACATCAGCCTTAAGAAGAAGGTTCGGCGCATTCTTCTTTAGAGCATCTAAGGCACTCAAATCTTTGTTGTCAAATACATACCTGATCGCAGCATATTTATGTTCTTCAATTTCTGGAAGGGCAGGACACTGCCCCATAGCGACAGCAACGACTGAAGCGACAAAATCGTAGCCCGTCGATAAAGACACTAGATCGGACCCAATCCTGTCTCCACCCATACGACTACCAATCTCTATAATTGCAATCTCGCCGTCTTCATTAATCTTCAGCTCCGAATGCGATGCACCATACTCCACGCCCAATCCATCAAGAGCATGTTCAACGACACATTTGACCTTCATTTCAATAGAAGCGCTTACGCGAGCCGGCTCGAGATGCCCCTTCTCAATGAACATGGGAGCCCCAGAAGTAAATTTCTCAGTAATTGAAAGAAAATAATGTTTCCCTTTCCAGGAAATATATTCAACGCTATATTCATTTCCCTGAAAGAACTCCTCGGCAAGCACAACCCCAGAGAAGCTTTCGTTCTTTGCTCTTTCTACCGCTTCTTCAAACCGGTCGGCAGATTCCAGTTTTGTGATACCGCGGCTTCCCGACCTATCTGCAGGTTTGACGATAATGGGAAATTGCAATCCGCTGTCAACAAGGCAAAAGCCTTTATCCACAACCATACTTTTAGGTGAAGGATCCCCGTTCTTTTCAAACGCATCGCGCATCGCATGTTTATCCGTGCTGAGGCGGGTTGCTTCAATGGTATTAGAAACGAGCCCCATCGAAGAGGCAATATAGCTAACAACGGTATTCGCCAGATCGGACCCGATGCTGCAAACGCCATCAATGCCAATCTCCCTGCATTTACTGAGGATGCGTTCTTTTTCAACAATGCTTATCGGGTAAAAATAATCTGCCGTTTTTTCCCCGATATCCCCACATTCCCAAGCAAAGACATGAGTCTCATATCCAAGCTCTTTTGCCTTGAGGATCAAAGGGTTCTGTAGATACGATGCACCGATGATGGCAATTTTCTTCAAAGAAAGACTACCTTTCCCTTGAATGGGCAAGCTCATTCCAACGTCCACTGTCCAACTCGTTTTTATAATCGACCATCATTGCATGGTAGTCGGTATATTCGGGAATAAACCCGAAATCCCTCTTAGCCTTTTCCATCGAGTACAGAAAAGAGGGAGTATTGTTCGGCTTGTCCGGTCGATAAACGATTTTCGATCCGTTATCCGGGCCAAACACATCAATTACTGCTTTTGCCTGATCCTCCAGATCAAGACCAACCCCACTTGTCATGTTGTACAAGCCGTAAGCCTTATCGCTTTCCAGGGCCATTTCAAATGCCCTTGCAACATCTTTAACGTAAATAATGTCTCGGCTGATATGAGGATCGCCCCAAAGCTCTATGTCTTCTCCAGCCTCAGCCTTCTCTATAAAAGTCTGAATACCTGATTTGTAGGGTTTTCCATTGACCATGATGGTCCCATGAGGACCTACACCGTATACTGGGGGAAACCTGAAGCAGGAACACTGCATCCCATGCTGCTGGTTATAGTATTCCATCACATCATTTGCGGCATTCTTGCTAATAACGTAAACGGCATGGTCGCCAGTAAATTTAAAGTCTCTCGGCTCTTCTTCCGTAATCGGATAGCCCTTGCCCCATGCCCCGGACACGTCCGAATAGCTGCAAGTTGAGATTACTTTTCTTATTCCGTGCTTGCGCGCCCACTCAAGCACGTTGATCAAGCCAATTACATTCACCTCAAAATAGTCAGCAGCATTATCCTCGCTGTCGAGGTCGGCGGTAGCATTGGCCGGCAACAATCCAGCAAGCAGCGCAATACCCTCTATCCCATCAGAAGGAAGAGCATCGAATTCACTAGAATCCGCTATGTCCAAGGGGATAAAAGCTGCACCCATTTGTTGAAGCTTCTCGCCAAGTTTCTTATTCCTTCCAGTCGCAACGACCTTCTTGCCATCAGAAAGAAGTTTATCGACGGTGTACATACCGACAAAGCCAGTTGCCCCAATTACCAAAATCATCTTTGCTGCTCCTCTCCGTTCAAGACCTCCGCAAGCACATACAAGGGACGATGCTTGGTCTCGTTGAATATATTCCCAACATAAAGCCCAACAACCCCAACAGCGGCAAGATTCAATCCACCCATAAAGCAAATCGCGGCCATAGTGCTCGTCCATCCAACCAATGCCTCAGTAGGATCAAGCAGATATCGGATAATCAAAGCGATTATGACTAGCAGTGCAAAAAGCGAGAAAAAGAAGCCGGCATGAATAGCAAACTTGAGCGGTTTCGTTGACTGCGCCGTTATAAGCTCAAACGCCATGTTCATCTTCTTTTTAAAGCTATAAGAAGAATCCCCCTCGAAACGCTCGTCGCCTTCAATATCAATGGCAGTCTGAGAAAAACCAAGCCATTTAATGAACATCGTGTATGCCCGATTATGCTCACGCATCCTGCAATAGCTATCGACCACCACTCGACGCGAGATGCTGAAATTGCAGATGGAAGAATCGTAATTTCCATCCGTGAAATAGTCATAGACCTTGTAAAAGGCTTTCGACAAAGCCTTTACCAAGCCCGTATCTTTCCTCGCAATGCGGCGCGCGAAAACAACGTCGAATCCCTCTTGGGCTTTTTTATACAGCTCAGGTATACTTTCCGGCCTGTCTTGCAAGTCGCAATCCATAACCACAACCCAATCGCCTTCACTCATATCAAGACCAGCAGTTATTGCCCGAATTTGCCCGAAATTACGTGACAGCCTAACCCCTTTAACTCTTTTGTCCTGGGCGCAAATGGGCTCAATTTCCTCCCAGGAGTTTTGTGGACAACCATCATTCACCAGAATTATTTCGAACGACTTGCCCATCCCCTCAAGCGTTTCTACGAGACGACGGTGCAGCTCTGGCAATGCGGCACGACATCCATAAACAGGGACTACAACTGAAATATCCATCAATAAAAACCTTGCAAACTAGCGAGAGAAATAACCGAGAACTGCCTCGATAACGCGATCCTGATCTTCCTTAGACATGCCATAGTACATCGGCAAGCGCACTAGGCGGTCGCTTTCCTTAGTTGTGAATTCGTCTACACCGTCGAAACGACCGAAGCGCTCACCTGCCGGAGAAGAATGCAACGGAACGTAGTGGAAAGATGCTTGTATTCCCCTACCCTTCAAAAAGGAAATGAAGTCCGTTCTTTGCTCAAGATTCTTGAGTTTAAGATAGAACATATGGGCGTTATGTCTGCAAGCCTCAGGAATTACGGGCAAATCAACTAAATGCTTCGACTCAAGATCCGAAAATGCATCGTAATAGGCCGACCATATAGACAATCGATTGTTGTTGATCTTTGCAGCAACTTCAAGTTCACCCCAAAGATAAGCAGCGTTCATGTCGCTTGGCAAATAGCTACTTCCATAATCAACCCATGTGTACTTGTCTACCTGGCCACGAAAGAAGCGCGCACGGTTTGTTCCCTTTTCGCGAATGATCTCGGCGCGCTCATTATATTCAGGATCGTTGATCATGAGGGCGCCACCTTCACCCATAGAGTAATTCTTCGTTTCGTGAAAGGAATAGCAGCCCATATCGCCTATCGTACCAAGCGCTCTACCTTTGTAGGTGCCCATAACACCCTGCGCCGCATCTTCGACAACAAGTAGATTATGTTTGCGGGCGATTTCCATGATTGCATCCATTTCGCATGCCACGCCAGCATAATGAACGGGAACGATCACCTTTGTTCTGTCCGTAATAGCTGCTTCTATTTTCGTTTCGTCAATATTCATCGTGTCTGGACGAATATCGACAAACACCAATTTTGCCCCAACCAAAACAAATGCTGTAGCAGTCGTTGAAAAAGTGAAGCTGGGAAGAATCACCTCGTCCCCAGGATTCAGGTCGCAGAGAATTGCCGCCATCTCTAGAGCTGTTGTCCCGCTGGTTGTGAGCAGAGACTTTTGGCATTTAAATGCAGTTTCCAGCCACTGATGACATTTCTTGGTGAATGGACCATCGCCACAGATTTTCTTGTTGTCGACAGCCTGCTTTACATAGTCAAGCTCCGTCCCAACATAGGGAGGGATGTTAAAGGGAATCATACTGACCTTCAAACCTTTTATTTGTTTTCATACATCTTCGAATAGTAGTTCTGATAATCGCCACTCGTAACATGCTCAACCCATTCAGGATTGGCCAAGTACCATTGAATAGTCTTAACAATGCCGGTCTCAAATGCGGTTTCAGGTTCCCATCCAAGGTCCTCCTTGATTTTGTCCGGAGCGATTCCGTAACGCCGATCGTGCCCTTTTCTATCCTCCACATAAGAAATCAGGGCCTCGTTTATTTCTGCATCGCCAGTTACAGCGCTTACTTCTTCAATGATCTTCTTGACGATAAAAATATTGGGGCGCTCATTATGCCCACCAACGTTGTAAATCTCTCCAACTTTTCCATTAGATGCGACAAGATCAATCGCTTTGCAATGATCTTCAACGTAAAGCCAGTCGCGAACATTCAAACCATCGCCATAAACCGGCAGAGCCTTATGCACTAGCGCATTGTTAATCATGAGAGGTATCAATTTTTCAGGGAACTGGTATGGACCGTAATTATTTGAGCATCTTGTAATATTAACTGGAAGCCCATAGGTATCAGCGTAAGCCTTCACGAATAAATCAGCAGAAGCCTTTGAGGAAGAGTAAGGACTATGGGGGTTTAATGGCGTAGTTTCGCGAAAGAAAGAATTAGGTTCGTCGAGAGAGAGGGACCCATACACCTCATCGGTTGATACCTGAATGTATTTGTGGTCGCCATAAGAGCCATCAGACTGCTCCCAAGCAGCTTTAACAACGTTTAGCAGGGCAACCGTACCCATTACGTTCGTACTGGCAAATGCGCCTGGATCGAGAATGGATCTGTCAACATGCGACTCAGCTGCAAAATTGATTACGTAATCAGGGGCAAATTGATCGACTATTTCCCTAATCTTGTCGGCATCGCGAATATCAGCCTGGACGAAACGATGGCGTCCATCGTTTTCCACCGATTTAAGGTTCTCGAGGTTCCCTGCATAAGTGAGAGAATCGACATTAACGATTGATACATCGTCATGCTGATTAAGCATATACAGCACAAAATTGCTGCCTATGAATCCAGCCCCACCTGTTACCAGATACTTTTTCATATAAGCTCAACTTTCGTTGCATCGCTTTGCACAATTGGATCCATTATAGCAACAGAAACCCATGACGATAAAACGGATAGGCTGGATCGGTCGCAGTCGCGTTATGTGGGAGAGCCCAACGCGACTGCGCGTAAACAAAAGCTAGCAGCGATCAACAACCTGCTTTAGGTATTGTCCATACGACGATTTGCCAAAGCGCTCCGCTGATTCAAGAAGAGCTTCTTTCCCGATCCAGCCATTGTTAAATGCAATCTCTTCAAGAGATGCAATCTGCAAGCCCTGGTTCTGCTCTATAACGCGCACGAACTCACCTGCTTGGTAGAGGCTCCCGATAGTACCCGTATCAAGCCACGCTGAACCACGATGAAGCAATGAAACTTCAAGGGAGCCATCGTCGAGATACATTCTGTTAAGATCGGTGATTTCAAGTTCGCCGCGAGCCGAAGGTTTGATTTGCTTTGCAAACTCAACAGCACGCTCGTCATAAAAATAAAGCCCCGTTACCGCATAGTTCGACTTTGGGTGCTCCGGCTTTTCTTCGATAGAAAGAACCTGGCCGTCTTTATCAAACTCAACCACGCCAAAGCGTTCAGGGTCATCAACATGATAGCCAAAGACGGTCGCGCCATGCTCCTTGGCAGCCGCCTTGGTTAGAAGAGAGGTGAGTCCACCGCTGTAGAAAATATTGTCACCAAGAACAAGTGCACAACTGTCACCATCGATGAAGTCTTCACCAATAATAAACGCCTGAGCCAGCCCATCTGGCGAAGGCTGTTCGGCATACGAAAGTTTAATCCCATACGCCGAGCCGTCCTTTAAAAGACGTTTGAAATTTGGAAGATCTTGAGGAGTGGAAATAAGAAGGATATCTCTAATGCCAGCAAGCATAAGAATAGATAAAGGATAATAAATCATCGGTTTATCGTATACGGGGAGAAGCTGCTTAGATGTTACGGTGGTCAGGGGATACAAACGCGTACCAGAGCCGCCTGCTAGAATAATTCCCTTCATTTGAATTTCCTTCCGACAAAATCAGGGGAGAGCCGAGCCCTCCCCTGCGCATCAACGAATCAGTAGATATATACTTTTGTTCCTTGCATGATATTGTCATATATCCACTTTGCATTTTCAACCGCAAGCCTAATGCAACCATGAGACCGACTGCCGCCCAACTCGCTATTAGAAGCCAGGATCGAATGGAAGAAGTACCCTCCATTAATCTGAGTGCACCAGCGTGCGCGTACATCCGTCGTAAGATTCGTTCTCTTGAAGCCGGTTGTCTTATATTCGCCAGTTATCGTTGGAGTCGACGGAGCACCTGTCACGCAACTCCAAAATTTTGTGCAAGACCAATTCTTATAGCCGCCTCTAAACACACCAACCTCGTGCCGTGAACGGTTTACAAGAATCAAATATGATGTATTGCTAGTAAACCCGCTATTATTCGCAATATTGACCATCATTTGTTGCCCAGTAGGAATGTTAGTTCCATACGGTTTCACGCTAACCAAATCGACGCTGGAGAAGGGAGACCATTTTCCATCGACGTACGCCTGAACAAGCATTTTATAAGTTCGACCACTTACTAATCCTTTTACGGTGTACGACAACCCAGTGCACGAGTATGTATAGGTAGTAAATGACCCATCACCATTTTGAGCAGCAACCGCATATCTCGTAGCACCAGGAACCTTCCCCCATTGGACGGTTGCGCTTAAATCTCCAGCCTTCGCCGTTGCAACAGGAGCCATTACGCCATAGGGGGTCGCGGAAACCAAGAGATCAGTGCTTGCCGCTGACCATCCTCCATTAACGAAAGCCTGGACTAAGAATCTATGTTCATGTCCATTTCCAAGATCGTTAACAACATAGGAAGAATCGATGCAGTTTGTCGTGAACGTGCGGTAGCCACCTCCAGCATATTCGGCAATAGCGTACTTGCTCGCCCCGGAAACTTTTTCCCATGAGAGGGTTACTTGTCCGTCCCCCGAAGCGTCCGCCTTGACATTAGGGGAGTTTTTGTCGGCAACAAAGGCTTCAACGTAGTCGTTTTCCGTAAACCTGCTCCAAGATCCATTTACATACGCTTGGACGAGATAGCGGTGCTTAACCCCAAAGCCAAGATTCTTGATTTCAAACTCTGTGCCTGTGTACTCAGTCGTGAAATTTGAGAATGATCCATTTTTGCATTCAGCCACAGCATATTTCGTTGCCCCAGAAACTGGATTCCACGAAAGAACAACCGAATCGCCGTCACGATAGTCGACGGTTGCTTTCGGGGAGCTAGCGTCAGGAACCGTTATCGAGACGAGGTCTCTGTCGCCAAATGACGACCACCCATTATTTGAATGGGATTGAACTAAGAAAGTATAAACGCCTGGATTTAAGTTCTTTACCTCAAACTGGGTCTGATTGCAATCATAGGTATAGGTCCTGTATCCAGAATTCGTTTTCAACGCAATAGCGTACTTATCAGCACCCGAAATTTTATCCCACTCAAGAATCGCAGTTCCGCCATCAAGCGAGGCACTAACTTTTGGTGAAGAAGGGTCAGAAGGTGTCGCATAAACCGCATCATCCATCAGCGAAGTCCATGCACCATCGATCAAAGCGCGGACATGGAAAGCGTATGTTTCGCCATTTTTTAGTCCTTTCGCCTCATACGAATTTCCATCGGCATAAACAGCGGTGGTTATATCGTCCCTGGTTACCGCATACTTTGTCGCCCCCGGGACCTTGCCCCAGGAAAGCTTCACCGAGCCGTTGCCGGGCTCGGCCCTGGGCTCGGGCTTCGTGGCGCCCTGCGGGGTGGCGTACGCCAGCAGGTCGGCCGACGCAGCGGACCACTTGCCGCCCACCCTGGCCTGGACGAGGAAGCCGTGCTCCTTGCCGTTGGAGAGGTCGCCGACCGTGTAGCTCGTCGCGGCGCACGAGGTGGTGAAGGTGCGGTAGGAGCCGCCCACGTACTCGGCGACGGCGTAGGCGTCGGCGCCGTCGACGGGATCCCAGGAGAGCGTGACCTCGCCGCTGCCGGTGGCGTCGGCCTTCACGTTCTTGGGAGACGGCGCTATATAATTGCCTGCCTGAAGATATTTCAAGCAATCAGCCTTTTCGCTCTTGTACCGATTCTGCCAACCGGTCCAGTAGATGGATTGTTTGGGATAACGATTCGCAACGTTATTGACGACAAAGTCGCAGAGAGTAATTACAAAAACTTCATCCGACATAGAGTCATTGATGCCGGAATTCTTGAAGAACCAATTTGCACCATAATAATTACCATTGTTGATATATGAGGCGCCGCCTCCTGCACCAAACAGGTTGACCATGCCCCAGCAAAGACCCTTAATGCAATCGGGGCGATTGTCCAAGTTGATTCCAAATGCCTTAAGGCAACCACGAGCACCTAACGACCCGTTGTAGGAATCAATGTAAGCCCAGCCATTCTGCAAGTTTGAAAACTCGGTGGGGTTCGCCTTGTATGCAGCATGCCACGCGGTATTGAGATCGTTACCCAATTGGGTGAATGCGCCGCTGGAGCGGGTTGCGCCCGTCACATCCCACCCGTAGCGATCGCCAATAACCTTTAAAGCGCTATAAGTTGAAGGGTTGTAGTTATACACTGCCTTCAGAAAGCTGCCCAAGCCATACCTGTTGTCGAACTGGAAATAGCCCATGGCATGATAACCATCGCCCGAGCTAAGGCCCTGGTCGTAATTACAGCTACTCTCATATTTGCAGAAGTACAGCATTTCAGAGCTGAAGCTCATTGGCTGAAGGTTAGAGCCGTTAGCGTATGCTTCAATTTCGTTGGTATCGGGCGGGTAAACATCCGCAATGTCGGAGGGGTCGTCAAGGCCGTCGGCCCAAATTGCCAGTTTGCCATCACTATAATCAGGGGCAGACATTTCCTGCTCGTTGGCGAATCCATCACCGACGCCAAACTCAACATCTTCCCCGCCAGAGACAGAACCACTGGAATCCATTCCGCCCTCGGAATCGCTTGGATCCGGCTTTGAAGCAACCCCGCCATCCGCGAATTCGGACTCATTGGAAGTCGATGCATCGGAGCTAGACTCGGTTGAATCCGAGCTCGAATCCAAAGGGTCCGCAAATGCCGAATAAGGAAGAAGACCCATAACTAGAGTGAAGGAGAAAAATACACTTAGCAGCTTTTTTCCGACAGCCATACGAATTGCCTTTCGTTAAACACACGTTCTATACATCATACAGAAGATTCACAAAACGTCGGACCCAGAGCGTCAGACGAAACATTATTTAAGCTAATCGTACGGATACGAGGAGGCTGCAGCCACAAGAAGTGTTACTGCCCAGCTGCTCTCCCCTGTTTTGCGGATATCCAACTCGAATCATGAACGACATCTCCCCGATTTATCACCTGCAGACCATTTCCAATGTAAAATGATAAAAAAAAACGAAAAAAAAATTGAACTTGAGGTCGTATGTCACTCTTCAGCAAATTCAAAAGCCTTCTGCCTGTCTCTTCCCGTTCTTTCCACGCAGCAGAAAATCATTTTGTGGCACAGAGCAATTTAGTAAAAGACGAACTATTCGATATCAAGATGAAGCAAGATGAGCTCTTTCGCCGCATCGAGCAGACAGACAACGGCATCAACATGAATCTGAACTATAAGGTGGGCGAGGTGCTCTCCCCTACCCTTAAATCTATTTCCGACGACCTCGATGCCCATGACTCTCACATGAAAATGTTCGCCTGGGACGCGTATAAAAACGAAGGCGAAAGCATCGACGACGCCAAGAAACGCTTTTTTCGATCCCTTCCTCAAGCGACAGGGGGAATGCGCCTACTTCAGCTCGGATGCGCAAAGTTACTCTCGGAATTCGACGCTCTTTGCCAGGAAAACAGCATTCCTTATTGGCTGAACTTCGGCACGCTCCTTGGCGCCGTTCGCCATGGAGGTTTCATCCCTTGGGACGATGATGTTGACCTTGGCATATTGAGAAGCGATCTTACTAAGCTGACCGAACTGCTTGAGCACGATGGCCGATACCGCATCACCGTGGTATACGACAAGTTCGTCTACTGCCGTCAAGTTCGGTTCTGGTATTCGGACGTTGCCATCCCCTGCTTTCTGGACCTGTTTATTTACGACTGGGCAGAGTCCGACAACAGGGATAAAGAAGAAGAGCATCGCAGGCTACGCCGCAAAATGATTGCAGGAATCGAGGCAGACCCCTCCCTTCAATTCTGGTGCGATGAGCCTTACTATGCACAAGAAAACGATCAAGCCGGCGCGATCCAACTGCAGTTCGATCGGTACATCGAGCAAGCGCATAGCGGAGGGCTGATCAGCACCTCCAAATCGCCCTATATCAGATGGTCTATCGACAATTTAGATGATGGGAAGCAGCGTTGGTGGACATACCGTTATTCTGATGTATTCCCCGTTAATAAAATTAAATTTGAAGGAATCAAATGCTCCGTCCCTAATAACCCTGACAGCTTTCTGACAAGCAGATACGGTGACTATATGGAGCTGCCCAAAGACATTCATTCTCATTTCCAGCACGTCAACCACGACAAGCTCGACTCTCCCGAAACAAAAGAAGTCTTCGAGAGACTGATCAGCAAAGAAGAGAGATAATGTTTACTTCTCGTTAGCCCCGAGCCTTTCTTTGACTTCTGTGGTGGAGATACCTTGAGTACGATCAAGGTACACAACATCGCATAAATCCTTTAGGCTCTCGAACCGAACATCCCCCGCCCAATCGCTGCCCATGCAAACCGTATCAACATGGTATTCGGCAACATCAGAGCGCTTCTGAGCCCAATCGTTTTCGGGGATAACCAGGTCAACGTAGCGAATCGCTTCAAGCATCTCTTTACGCGTCTCATAAGGATAAAAGCTTTTCTTGCCTTTGATAGCGTTAAATTCATCGGTAGACAGTGCGACAATAAGATAATCGCCCAGTTGTGAAGCGCGCTGCAATAAACGGATGTGACCGTAGTGCAGGAGGTCAAATGTGCCATATGTCAAAACGCGCTTAAGACCAGGTTTACGCTGACCCAATTCACCAACCGGCTCTATTGTCACCATGGCTTCACGTGTATTTTGATTACCCATCTCGCCAATCCCCTCTGCTTCACTCCACTAGTCAGACGCTTTGACAAGCAGCTCCTTGTCAAGATCGTTGAATCTGGACCTATCGCCCACGAAACGCAATTTCTTTTTGTTGCCACCGACGTAAGTGATGCCATGAGCAACGCTATCGAGGTTCTGCGGGTCTTCCAGCAAAACAAGAGATCCGTTCTTCGCCGCAAAGGGGCCAACCGCAAGCGCGTCTTCTGGATGCCAAATGGAAACAACGAGAAACGAGTCGGCATCAACATTTCGCTCAACCCAGTTATTGATCAGCTCATTTGCATCGTACTGGTCTTTACCCACAAAACGATGAACGGCTGCGGGGCTGCCGGCAATTGGAGCAATGCCCTCATCGGGAAACGATTTGAAACCACCGATAATAAGCGTCTCTTCTTTCTGCGATGCCATTTCGCACATCTTCGGCGAAACCGCCTCTTCACCGAGCTTAACCAGAACGGGGCACTTTTTCGAATACAGATAGGGGGAAAGAGATACCAAATCGCCCAAACAGCCATCGTAGGTTAAGGCGATACTTGCATCCCAAAGAGCATTCGCTTCGCCGTATTCGTAAATCTCCCAGGACAATTCACAGGCATCTTTACCTTCAAGCGCGGTAATTGCAGCCAATGGCAAGGCTGCCTTTACTTCCTTGCGAGCAGCATCCACATCCAGCGTACCGCCATTCAGAACGTACACCGTCTGGGGATTGAGTCTGGTCAGCTCCTGCGCCGTGATATCGGGCACGCTTTCGTTCTGCGTAAGGAGGATCGGTGCATCCAATGCCCCCGCGAGGCCATTCGCAATCAGCGGCACCATTTCGTGCTCGCCCGAAGCCAGGATCACAGTTTTGGCGCCGTCGGGATAGCATCGGCTTGAAAGCTTTGCCGCAATGCCGTAGCGCGTGTCCGCTTCGATGGATTCGATGCCGCTCATGTCGGGCTTCTTCGGATCCTGCAAGGTTTCGAACACAATCTGTTCCGATTCCTTGCTTCCCACATGACCGCCCAGTACACGATACGTCTGGCACACTTCCTTCGCCGTGCCCGCCATGCGCAGATGGCCCTTTTCGATCCATACCGCCTTGTTGCACAAGCGCTCGATCTGGTCATTGTTATGCGAAACGATAAGCACCGTCACGCCGTGCTCTTTGATCAGCTTCGTGATGCGGTCTTCGCACTTCTTCTGGAACATGAAGTCGCCTACGGAAAGTACTTCGTCAACGATCAGAATCTCAGGCACGATAACCGTAGCAATCGCAAAGGCAATGCGCGCCACCATGCCGGAAGAGTAGTTCTTCATGGGCATGTCCAGGAACTTTTCCACCTCGGCAAATTCAACGATGTCGTCAAAGTTTTCTTCAATGAACTGCTTCGAGTAGCCCAGGAGCGCGCCGTTCAGGTAGATGTTTTCGCGCGCGGTAAGCTCCATATCGAAGCCCGCACCAAGTTCGATGAGCGGAGCAATGTTGCCATTAACCATGCACGACCCGTTGCTGGGCTCCAGCACGCCGGCGATGATCTTCAGAATGGTGGATTTGCCGGAACCGTTCGTGCCCAGAATACCGAACACGTCGCCCTGCTTCACTTCGAAGGAGACATCGTCAAGCGCGCGAAACTCCTTGAAGCGCAGTTCGCGCTTGGCAGCGGCAATCACGTATTCCTTGATGCTGTTCAGCTGCTCACTTGCCATGTTGAAGATCATGGACACATGGTCCACCTTGATCATGGTTTTCTTCGACGGGTCGTCGGCGAGCTCGGATTCGATTTCCAGAACGCTGGTGTTCACGTTTTCGGGCATGGTTGTTCCTTAAACGTAGAGAATGAACTTCTTTTCGGTCTTCTTGAAAATAAGCAGGCCAATAGCAAATGCAGCCACTGCCATGCCCAGGCACAGGAGGTTTTCCTGCAGGCCGGGCACCGTGCCGCTCAGAATAAGGTCGCGGAAGTAGCTTACGTAGTGAAACATGGGGTTGTACTGCATAAGAGGCGCCGCCCAATCGGGCAGAATTTCTACGGGGTAGAACAGCGGCGTGGCGTACGTCCATGCGGTGATAACGACACCCCACAGGTGGCACACATCGCGGAAGAACACCGAAAGGGCGGAAAGCGCCATGCCCACGCCCGCGCTGAACAGCACCACGTACAGGAGCAGCAGCGGCAGGGCAAGCAGGCTAACGTGCGGCATAACTTGGAAGAAGATCATTACCGCAGCTACCGCGATAAGCGAAATGCAGAAGTTCACCAACTGGAACAGCACTTTTTCCAACGGAAAGATAAGCTTTTCGATGCGGATCTTCTTGATAAGCGAAGAAGATTCGATGATGGAGTTCATGGCGCCCGAAGTGGAATCGGCCATGAGGGCAAACATAACGTTGCCAAGAATTACGTACAGCGGGTAGTTTTCGATGCTGAACTTGAAGAACGTGCTGAACACAACGGAAAGCACGATCATCATGAGCAAGGGGTTCAGAACCGACCACAGAACACCCAGGGCGCTGCGACGGTACTTCAGCTTGAAGTCCCTGGATACAAGGGACGTTATGGTGAACCAATTCCTTCTGGCATTAGCGCTTGAGAGCATATTTGGCATTAATGCAGTTCCTTATCGTTTAGTGGTTGCGCAGAGAGGGTGCCGCCTTTGCGGTTGGCGCCCAGTGCGACCTAAATAATCACGATATTTCATTGTAAAGGGTATTGGCGCACGCTAACCAGCCTGCACGGTTTTTGCGGAAAATAAGGATGGTCGCCGTTTTCTCTCTTTTTCACTTCTGGACTGCCGCCACACGCCGCCGAAAAAACGCCGAGGAAAAACGGGCATCACACATCCGGAATCGCTCGATCCAGAAAGCCATCGGGCAGCTACCTTCCCAGCAGCCTTCTGGAAACAGCCGTTATTGCCCTCCCTATCTTGCAAGATCTGCTTTGCAATAGCTCGAGCCTCGCTCGCTCGTGCCCTCCCGAACGGCCTTCCATCCTTACGTTTTCCACAAATCTAGACGCTGATTTCCGGTCGATAGCTCTAGTCAAAACGGTTTGACGGTAAAGAATCTCCAATTCCGCATCCAGGATATCCAGACCCCCACGATTCCCCCTCTTCCCCCAATAAGGTCAAATAATCGGCAGCAGCGGAAAACCAGGTAACGCATAATTCTTTGCGCACTTTGAAAGCTGAACACGCCCAGAAAAGAGAAAAAGACATGGCGCGTGCCGTCGGTATGTTTTGAGTGTCGAATTCAACCATGCTAGGAGGCAGACCATTTCCAACCCAATCGTATCATTCGACGAGAAGGCGGTGAAGTCCGAGCTTCGCGAGCTGACCAGGAAAACCATCAAGGAGACCATCAACGCCATGCTCGACAAGGAGGCCAACCAGCTTGTGGGCGCGGGACCGTACGAGCGAACCGACGATAGGGCGGCGTACCGCGCCGGGCACTACGAGCGCGGATTCACCACGACGTCGGGCTAGGTCACGCTCAAGATGCCAAAGCTCAAGGGGATGCGCTTCGCCACCGCGGTCGTCGAGCGCTACAAGAGGCGCGAGACTAGCGTCGAGGAGGCCATCATCGAGATGTATTTGGCCGGGGCGTCCACGCGCCGCATCGGGGACGTCAGCGAGATCCTGTGGGGCGCGGGCGTCTCCGTCGGCACCGTGTCGAATCTCAACGACAAGACCTTCAAGGCGGTCGAGGAATGGAGGTGCAGGCCGTTGGAACGCGAGTACCCGTACGTCTATGTCGACGGCATCTACCTGGAGCGCAGCCGAGGCGGCTCCAACGAGAACGTCGCCGTCGCGGTAGCCATCGGCGTGAACGACGACGGTTACCGCGAGGTGATCGGCTGCGCCGAGGGCTTCACCGAGTCGCCGGAATGCTGGCGCGATTTCCTGTCGTGGCTGAGATCGCGCGGCCTGCGCGGCGTTCGCATGGTCGTCGGCAACAAGGCCGCCGGCATGGGCGGCTCGATCGCCGAGGTCTTCCCCGAGGCCAAATACCAGCGCTGCACGGTGCATTTCTACCGCAACGCGCTGGCGAAGGTCCCCAAATCGAAGAGGCCGCAGGTGGCGGCCATGCTCAAGGCCGTCCACGCGATGGAGTCTCGCGAGGCGGCTTCGGCCAAAGCCGAGGCGGTGGCCGGTGATCTGGAGTCGATGAGGCTCAGGGGAGGCCGCCAAGGTCGTGCGCGTCAGATACGCCGAGACGCTGGCGTACTGCGAGATGCCGCGCGAGCATTGGCAGCGCATCCGCACGAACAACGCCATCGAGCGCCTGAACAGGGAAATACGCCGCCGAACCCGCGTGGTCGGCACCTTTCCCGACGGCAAGTCCGCGCTCATGCTAGTGGCCACCCGCCTGAAGTACGTCGCCGACAGCGAGTGGGGCTCCCGCCGCTACCTGGACGTGTCGCTTCTCAAGGAGCAGTCGTGCTGACGGCTAGCTGAATTTACGCAAAACTATTGACGGTACCGAAGGCAAACAGCGTTTAGCCTAAGATCAAATACAACGGAAAATTCTCGATGTTGAAACGGAAAATAGTAGAGAATACTGCGGTAAGAACCACCATCATAAGCAAAGGGTTCAAAAACCGACCACAGCACACCCAACACACTACGGCAATATTTCAGCTTGAAGTCCTTGGAAACCAGGGACCGTAGGATAAACCAATCTTTCTTAAGTTTCTCTTTACCTGAGCTCATACGCGAAGCACGTCTCCTTCGAGTTGAGGCTATAGCAAACTTTCTTTATAAGGGATTGCGTCGCAGTGTGTGGAGGATGGGGCACTAAAATCCAACGATGCGGCTTAAACTGCATGAGGGCATATCGATCGACATGGTCATTGCCCTATTTGCTTCTCATTTTAGCAACCTCAGAGAAAGAACAGCGATGAGCGGAACGAAAGTACCCCAAGAAGAATCCCTGATTAGTGCCACCGAATATAAAGAGCGTTCAAAGGAGGCCTTATCGAGAATTGCTAGGTCGATGTCGAACAACATCGCCGCCCAAGCAATCGCGCTTGCATGCTCCTTAGCACTGCTTCTGGGAAAGATATCGCTTGGCTACTTCGCCATAGATCGATCCACCCCCTTCGAAAAACAACAGCTTTCCGTCCTTCGCCTTTTCCAGAGCGATACAGGATGCCTTATCGCATTTCTGGCTTTCATCCTTACTATCCTCTTTTTCCTGTGGAAGGGGACCTACTGCGTTTTCCTTGAGGCAATTGAAAAACGCAGGCGCTGCAATTTAGGGGGAGCGGTACAGAAGCCCCATCTCATTAACATCATTTTCCAGCTGGCTCAAATTGGCATTCCGCTCACAGTCGTATATTCCCTTTTCCCAGAGGTGTTTGGCGGCGTCCAAAAAACAAACATCTGCAATTCGGCCGCCTTCGCTTTCCTAGCAATGTTGATATGCTTTTATCATGTGCTCTTCCTATGCGACCGATCATTCAAATCGTTAGCCTTCAGGAAACCGGCATTCTCTACTTTCAAAATGCTTGCAGCCGCCTTCGCTCCTGCGTTAATCGTATCGTTCGTCTTATTCTTGATACTTAGAAGTGATTGCGGAACCACACTCCACCTCGTCTGCTTCTTGTACTATGCCTATCAATCCATATGGCTCGTTGCTTATGGTCTTTTATACAAAGTGGATTCGAAAAACGCACAGCGCAAAACAGACCCGGAAGACCGTCCGAAAGAACCCGAAAGAAAGCTGCCTCTTCAGACTTGGAGACTCAGAGGGATGCTGGCATTCATCCTCTTTTCTGCGCTTATCTTTTTCCCTATGGTCGCCATCGTTGTTTCTTTCTCAAAAGCATTTGCAGGCGTGGTTGTTTTTACCTACCAGATATTCTCCTTCCTTGGCCTATAAAGCCCAGAAAAGAATTGCGTTGCTGTTGACTTCTTCGAAGCCAAACCGAACAGTAACTTGGGGCGTATGCCGATTCTCGCGCCACGACCGCCAATCAAAACGATGGACGATGAGGCAATACCAGCAAATTTCGTGCTTTACGTCTAATTTTCGAATTAAGCTCATCGACTTGCTCCAATGAAGCGTGTACAACGTTGTACTGTCCAGATATCCCTCGATCGCGAACCTGCCTGAGCAGCAATCGAGGGGAAACGGCCATCAGCCTTTCCTTGGCACCATCACCTTTCATTACAAATGACGGGTTATCGCTTGTAATGAAAAAGCGTGGCCCCTTCGCCGTAACCAAATCGAATGATGCATGCTCTAAACAATCCAATATCTCATCTTCAATGGGGCCGGACCCGTTTTGGTACTTTCGGTAGGAACTAAGCAAAAACTCATGCTTTAGCTCGTCCTTAGCAGTGCCAAAAGCAGGGAACCGCCGTTCTCCCTCTGGAATATTTATGCGCTCCAATAAGCCACCAAGAACACAGTCGTCAAGCCAATCAAACGCAGAGTTTAAGGCATCTGACGAAGACATGGTTCTCCAATCTTGCACAACGCAAAATCGGGTTATTTCCTCTTGCTTGAACTCTGGAATCAAGCCCTCATCGGCAGACAGAGCCACGGTTTCTAGCTGGTTAACGATTTTCGGCCAGCCATCTTCAACTTGAGCGGCCCACCCATCCTCTATATCAAGAAGATGCACTTTGTTTATCTGCTCCTTTATCTTTTTATTGCTTTCACGCCTCCCGTCACTTCGAGTGATTATCCAATTGTCGAAATCATAATAAAGACTATTCAGCTCAAGAGGATCGTCTATCGAGCTCCCGTCGTATTCAACCTTGCAATCGGAGAGACACGCGAAAAACTGTTTCGCGTCGGAATAGGTGCAAAAGGGCATTCCTGCCTCTATGGAGTAGAATCTCTTCATCCCAAAATGATTTCCCTTATTGCCGGGAGAAACCTTTCCACTTTTCAGGTTTTCCAGCAGCAATGTTCCATTGCCCTCGGCCCAAGCCGATAAATAGCATTTAGGCACCAGATGGTGATATTTTTGTTCAGAGCCAGACACCGAAAACCACTCCCTCACCAAGGGCATATTGATATTCTAGGGTTACCAAATCAAACTAGGATTTAGTTGCAAAAAGAGGAGACGCTGACACCATTGCCGAGGATGTCGCTACAGCACCAAATGTAGATTCGAGCATCGCTCCAGCGAATGGGTGCCCTCAGCAACATAATTCCAGGTTTCGGCGTAATCCCCAGCAACACCGATCTCTTCAGCAAGAAAGCGCTTGAACCCCTCAATATCATTGACGTATTTCCGGGCAAACCTATGCGCTAGCAGCTCTTTCTCGTCATTGCTGCATTCGCCGGGCTCGCCGCTTAATGCATGCTCGAGGTTGCGAGAAAGGAAGAATGTTCTTATAGGCACTTTCCGCTGCTTGCTTGTTAATTCCTTTATCGAAAAAAGCCGCTTCAAGGCTTCGCTTTTCTTCGCATTGCGCTCGGCAATGACCGCTGGGTCGCGTGCTAGAATGCGGCCCTCTTCATAATGAAGGCGTCCATCGCTAGACGCTTCGATGAGGCCAGAAGGCACAAACGCGCCGTCCGTGTCGCATATAATCACTATGCGTTCCAGGTCTTTCCATCCGTAGCCACGGTCCCGCGCCAGATGCTTCAATATCTCGTTGCGCACGTGCTCCCGTATCTTGGCGGGGTCTTGACACGATGTGGTTACATCGCCATGAATCACGTCGAACTTCACGGCAGCATTGTTGAAAATCTTCGTGAAAATGCCACCCAGGGCAGCCTCGTCACTCGGTCCTTCAACAATGAACAACATAACCTTGCGCGTGCTAGCCATTGGCGCCCTCTTTCGCCGCCATCCCCGCTTCGAAAAATGCGCTATCTATAGCGAACTTGTTCGTTGGCTCGTACACTACCTCGGACTGGCCACCAAGGTTAATGGCCCTTAAGTACTGGCTTCTTAGGTTGTTGCTTTCCCTGCTTCCCTTGAACGGCACATAACGGTTCTTTGGGTTCGCTGTGGTGAATATCAACGATCCTTTATCCACTATTTCCAGCGGTCTAAGGTTATGAGCAGTGAAAACAAGCTGGCCCTTGCCGTGGTCTTGCAGCACCTGCAGAATTTCACCCAGCAAGAACTCGAATACACCGCTGTCGAATTCATCTATTGCAACGCACGCACCCGGCTTTGCATACACATCAACCAACAGAACAAGAATGGAAACCAGCTTTTTAATTCCCTCGCTTTCGCAACGCAAGGGGATGGTAACCTTGCCTCTGGTGCAAACCAACTCGGCACGAATGCCAAGACGACCATCATCGTCGAGCTGCTTTTCCAACTCCCTAACGCCCAGCTCCAACCCAGGGACCAGGGCTTCCATTACAGGGGCTATCGAGCTGATGGTCCGCTTCAAAACCGCATAGTTTTCCTCGGTTAAGAGCGTGGGCTTCAGAAGATTAACATCGAAGCCGTTATCTGCGAAAATTCCGAATTCGCCTTCGTGGGTGGAGATATGAAGGTGATTTGCCATGCCCTCCGCTTGCTGCGCAGCAGAGGCAATGGCCAAACCCGTATGCCCGAAAAGGAACAATCGACCGGCTACACGCATAAGCGGTTCCGCTACTCTATCTCTGGATTCAAGGGCTTTCTTGCTAAGGCCCTTGTCGCCGGCGTTAGCAAGCTTGCTTAGCACGTCCAAGAACTCGGTAGAAAATAACAAAGAACTGCAGGCACCATCCGCTACTCGCTCCGTTACAAGCACCTGCATCTTGCAGATGTCGTCGATCCTGAGCAAAGGCCCCCATGCTGTTTTAGGGGAAACAAGAAAGGGGCTTCCGTCCTCTTCCCTTTCGTATTCGAATAGGGTTTTAAGGACAGGTTTCTTCGCCGAATAATCTTTATAGGCAAGCTTTTCACCGCGTATTTTCGGCGCGCCATCGTCCACGCAAATAGTCAGGGAGTATGAAAACAGGCCTTCGGCGTCCTTTTCCTTCGAGAAAAGCACCCCCTCGAAGGAAAGGGTCGACTCACCGGTCGTGCGCGAAACGCAGTCAGCGATTTCGTTTTGCAGGGAATTGCCCGTTAGCGCTTTCTTTAATATGGACAACGCCTGTATAACCGACGTTTTTCCCGAGCCGTTTTGCCCATATAAGCCTACGATGTCGGAACCGCCCAGGGGTTTGCCCGGAGTCCAAGAAGAAAGCGACACTGTGCCACTTTCGGTGTTCTTGAAGTTTTCAAGATGAATAGACGTAAGACGGATCATTGTTCTGTGCCTTCCCATTGGTAAGCACAATATTACCTTGATTTTAGGTAATATCTTTCCTATTTCGGTATTTTAAATACGGTTTTTAGAAAATATATTACTTATATTGAGAATTGGCATTATCTGCTTTGTATTCTCCATGCCCACCTCGATGCTCCCAGGAGACAACCCGTGACCAACCAAAGCGCCAAATTGACACTACTCACCATCGCCTTTTTATGCTCATCAGCGCTCATTGCCTGCCTTTCATTCTCCCACCAAGCGATACTTCTTGTTCCCTCTGTCGTGATTTTGTTAGCTTTGTTCCCCTTAATCGCCCTCAACTCCCCTTCCCTAGAAGGGCCCTCAAATCATCAGGATGTTTCCCCTCTAGAAGAGTCAATCCTGGGTTACATGAACGACGACAACGCCCATTACGCAATTTCCCTCTACGGAGAATGGGGATCAGGGAAAACGTGGTTCTGCGACAACAGGCTCAAAGGCCTTTTGAAACAGAATGGCTTTTCTCTCTGCCGCGTCTCTTTGTTTGGGGTGGAAAGCTACGAGGTGGCTTCTTCGAGGATTTTTACCGCACTTTTATCCATCGATGAATCAGGGCCAAACAGGGGAATCAAAAACATTAAGCGATTCGCCTCACGACAGCTTTCCTCGAGCTTAAAATCGATTGAGAAAATCTCTAAAGCTCCCGTCTCCCTCGATTCCAGCGCATTGCTGAATGTGATACCAAGAAAGAATTGCCTCCTCGTGCTCGACGACATCGAGCGAAGCCCATTCTTCCGTGAGCACGGAAATTCCTTCGGGATCATAAATGAGCTATGCGAAAACCAAAGAAGGAAGGTTCTTCTCATAACTGGCTTAGACTACTTAGATGAGCAGAAAGAGCAGCTTGAAAAAGTAGTGTGGAGGAAATACCTATACACCCCATCCCCTGAAAGCCTGTTCGAAGCAACGCTTGCAAGGGAAATATCCTTGATCCAAAAACGCGATCTCGACGTCAAGAATGCCATTATCAGGGGAATCGAGCAGTCGGGCATCCTGAACGCTCGCGCAATAATAAAAGCAAGACCCTCTCTGGTCGCAATCGCCTCCTCAACCGCTCTCCGAAAACAAGAAATCGACCACTCCGAAAGAGAATGCGCCCTATCGAAAGCCATCGAACTCGCCATCCTCGTTTCCGCAAACGCCCTGCCCGAAGTCAAAGAATCGAGCGACAGCATGGGTAAGGCGCTGATAATGATTCAGCTAGAGGGGTACGAATATTTGCAGGAGGCGTTTGAACCCCTCACGAACGGCAGCATCGTCAATAAAAACGAAATCGATGAATCGCTCTCTCGGTTCATTGAGTCAAAGCACAACCGGACAAAGCAGGATATCGAAATCGACGATGCGCTTTCTCAGCTAATGTCAATTAGAGAAATGGACAACGATGAAGCCGTTTCACTTGCGTTAAGGCTATCGAGCTACGTTCAAAGTGGGAAAATACGGCCCGAAAAAATGAAAAAAGTCTACGATGCATGCAAAATACTGCACAACGTGGGGCTCAACGAAGCTCCATCAGAGCAGCAAATAAGAGAATCTTTCGATAAGACCATTGAATCGAATCCATATCAATCTCGTAGCGCTTTAATCTGGGGATACCAAATGATGATCGAGGCAGGCGAGCCAAAAGACCCCTTTCTTGACAGTTTGTCGGAGAAAGCAGAAAGCTCAGCCATAAAGCAGTTAGAAGTTTCATTAGATCCCCTAGAGAATCCCGGCAACATATCAACAGCCGTTCTTGAGTCATTAGAAAATCATTCCTCCAACGATAAGGATGCTTTCATCCCAGCCGCAATCAACGCCGAAACAATCGCAAAAGCCTTTGAATCCGGCAACGGAAAGATACAGATGGGGCTAATTGATTTTTTTAAGCTGAAATACAGCCATAGGGCGTTTCCTTACAATGAGGGAATCGAACAATCTTATAAGTGGCTAGGCGAAATTATCGAATACCTTGGGAGAATACAAACAATGGAGAAGCTTGAGGAGTGGAGGCGCAAGACTTTTATTGACACCCTTTCTAAGATAAGAAGCGATATTGGCAAGAAAAGGCAATAAAAGCCGCGCTGCATTAGCCCCCCGCAGGACGAAGAGAGGAGCACTCCGATTCATCCAACAAGCCCCCTACCCCATCTTCTGCAAATTCAACGAGTAGAACCTTTGCCTGCCCTTGCGCGTCTCTCTCAAAAACCCTAGCTCTTTAATAAGCTTGCGCTTCCTTGCCATTGTGGGCTCGGACATCTCGGCTGCCGCACACAGCTCTTCAGTAGTTGCACCGTTTTCCGAAAACAGCTCCGCTTGAGCAAGAATGAACGCAACTCGCCAAAGACCGGCGTCCTCTTCTTTGGCAGCGATTGCGCGATTTACCGCCCCAACCGCATCAGCCAAATCGCTCTGCTTCGCCTGCAGCGAATCCAGCATGCTTTCCATCGCATCAACCACCAGCCCCGAAAAGGAAATCACAAAAGGCGTTATATCTCCCTTATTCAGCGGATGCTCGCAAATCGAAAACCCCTTGTAATATTTTTCGATACGCTCTTTCACGGAATACGAAAGGCGATACCCGACTATAGGGCTAAAGCTGCGAGAAAGGACATAGCTGCTGATGAACCTGTTGGTTCGCCCATTGCCATCGTAAAACGGATGAATATAGGCGAACAGAAAATGGAACACCGACACCCGTACAAGCGCGGGGATGGCCTCATCAGCAAGGATCATCAATGCCTGATTCATCAGTTCAATGATCTTTGATTCGGGTTCAACGCCCTGGTGTATTGGCTTATGCGAGGCATCCAGAACGCTTACTGGCCCTTTGCGGAAGAACTGACCATCTGGCACATGAGACGGATCATCGGCTCTTACTTCATCGAGAACCAGCTCGTCATACAAAGCACGCACATCAGCGCAAGTAGCGATAGGAATCGTTTTACGCACTCTTAGCGCATGATATTTTTCAACAATGCCTAAAAACCTACCCGTCTTGTCCTTTTCAGCGAGCATTTCAAGGGCATCGTCGATTTCCCTGCGCGTCGAGTGAACTCCTTCGATTCCGTTAGTAAGCACGATTTCGTCAATAAGGCATTTGTCCATGTATTGCTCAATGGCCCTCTGCGGCAACATCCCTATGGTGCGGTCAATGTCTCTATCGAGCTCCATCGCCTTGATAATTAGCTCGTAAATCGCGGAGTCCATTACGTAGAATGCTTGATTCCCGCTTATCTGAAAGTTAAGACGCACGGCGTCCTTGGAATTAAAGCGCTGCTCGTACACGAGCCTGGCGTCATTTTCTGAGATATGAAATAGGGTTCTTAGGTCCCGATATTTTGACGACATGAGACACCATCCCGAATAGACCAAAAATGTCGGTAATTATTTGGTCTATTGTCGCATATCTTACGAATAGACCAAAAAAACAGCCTATTTTTTGGTCTATTCGGGCGAAAACAGGCGATTGACCAAAATTCTTTGGTCTATTTTGGTCAATCGAGGGCGCCACCGTTCGAGACAAGCAACGGCACCGCGACGCAATATCGCCCCTAAACGACACCTGTGCGACACTGTCGCGACAGTTTGGCGACAGTGTCGCATAGGTGTCGCACTGGGGATATAGAGACAAGTCCCGTTTCCCCAGTACGACATAGCGCACAAAAAAGCCTCGCTTGCGCAATTCATTCACTGCAAGCGAGGCTCTGTCCGCTAAACGGGGAAACGATGCCTGTCCCTATATACCCACCTGGCTTATTTCCCTGCGGCTTTCAGTGCTGCTTTGGGACCTGCCACCAGCAGATAGTACAAGCCCTTGCGCAGCGGCGTGGGATTGTTGGGGAAGAACTGCTCAAAGCGCTTTGGGTGCTCCATCAAATAGCGCAGGTTCGCGTTCTGATAGTCGCTGAACAGCGAGCGATCATACGCGCCGCCCCTGAACCCGGTACGCAAATCCTCATGCATCTTAACCACAAATTCGCGACGCTGCTCCGGCGCCAAGCGCGCAAAGTTCCACATATAGCTGTCATAACGCAGCCTGAACAGGACTTTTCTCAAATCATCGCAATCAGGGTCGTTCTTGATGAAGCGCTCTGCCATGTCAAATTCTTTGCACACGCACATGACTTTTTGCGCGTCGTTCACAGAAGACGCCTCGTTGTCTTGGCGGTAATGCAGAATGGCCTCTTCAGACATAACAACCTTCTGCGCGGTTACCCACACCTTGAACTGGAAGCCCAGGTCCTGGAAGCTTGCACCCGCCGTTTCAAGGAAACGCACGCCCTTATCAACCAGCATCTCGCGACGATACAGCGCCGACCAAATGGAGGGAATGCAGTAGAACACTTCGCGAACATCGCGCGGATTGAAGGGGGCGTCCGTCATAGGGGGTTTGCACACACTTATAAGCTGGTTGCGTTCCTTGGGCGTGCTCCAGTAGAACCAATAGTTAGCCTTGGCCACATCAACAGGAGCGTCGGCACCTGCGTCCTTCACCAAGCCGTACAGCAGCTCCAGCGCATTCGGCTCGAAGAAATCGTCGGGCTCCAAAATGCCGATGTACTCGCCACGCGCGGTGTCGATGCCCAAGTTCATTGACGCGCCGTAACCGGAATTATCCTTATCAATCAGGCGAAAACGCTGGTCTTTTTCCATGTAGCGCTTGATGATATCTAGCGAGCCATCGCTGCTGCCGTCGTTGATGCACAGTGCTTCGAAGTCGGTGAACGTCTGAGCAATCAACGAATCAAGCGCCTGCTCCAAATACTGCTCGGAATTGCAAATGGGCACCAGCACCGAAATAGCAGGTGCGGGCCCTTCAGGTGCAGGGCTGATCTTCGCGCTCGCACGCGCTGCATTCGCACGCGCCTGTTGCTGAGAAATCTGGTTCTTGCCCTTTTTCTCGGTCTTCGCGGCAGCGTTTCCGCCACCAGCGCTCTTCGCGTTATTCCTCTTAGCCATTCCCTGCCCCTCTCAAATCAATTAGGTAAAAGTATACCGTTCAAACAAGAAGCATCCACAGGGCATATCTCAGCTGCCGCGAATCGTGCTGGGCCGCCCGCAGGCCCGCGCGTCCACGGGCGCCATACGGCCAGGTCCGGCGCGAATCGCGCTGGACGCCCTCGGGCGCCACGCAGCCACGGGTTTCGCGAATCGCATGGAGCGTTCCGCGTTCGCCGTCGCCACAAGAAGCCCTTTCCGCCAAAGGGCCATCACAACTACCAGCTTGAACCACCCAACCACACGCTGTAGTTGGCAAATACCCCACCGATTGGGGCTAGGCACCCAGCGACGCACACGGACATTCGCCGCCCACCTTCTACCCCCGCCCATCGCGCCACGCACTTCACGACAAAGCTTCAACACTTAATTAATTCCTCGCAAACGAGGTGCTTTCCTCGAGCGCATCGCATAGAATCGATCTAATGTAAAACGCGTTCATAAAACGGCGCCAGCAGAGCGCAACATTATTCGCTTCAACGCGTTATTCAAGCCCGCCGCCAACAAGGAGGTTCTTATGAAACTTGGATTCATCGGATGCGGAAATATGGCCAAAGCCATGATCAAGGGAATTGTCGCTAGCGGTGCTGTTGCGCCCGGTGAAATCTATGGTTCCAATGTCACGCCGGAACACGCCGCTGCCGTAGCCGAAGAATTCGGCATTAATGCCGGCACTAACAACATCACCGTCGCTGAAAACGCCGACATCCTGTTCCTTTCCGTAAAGCCCTACCAGTACGAGGCCGTTATTGCCGAAATCCGTGGAGCAATGCGCCCTGAACAGACCGTCGTCACTATCGCCCCCGGCAAGACTATCGCCTGGCTGGAAGAACAGTTCGGCGCGCCCGTCCGCATCGTACGCACCGCGCCGAACACGCCCGCACACGTGCTGGCAGGCGTTACCGCCTACTGCCCCAACAGCTTGGCAACCGCTGAAGACGTCGCCGCCGTCGAATGCCTGCTTGCCAGCTTCGGCACCACCGTTGAACTGGAAGAATCGCAGCTCGACGCCGCAAGCGCCATCGGCGGGCGCGCCCCCCCCCCCTTTTTTATGTTTTTTACAGAGCGC
>OGRM01000489.1_pt1 | contig 34777 bp, 36 predicted proteins | sample 1553491 | NCBI WGS metagenome assembly OGRM01 (sample SAMEA2580110, study PRJEB22360) | human gut metagenome | biome: human gut; feature: human-associated habitat; material: faeces | place: Denmark | collected 2008/2010
AGCAATTCGGACAACGTAACCCACGGCGAACAGCACAAAGGCAGACAGCGAAGCGATTCTGCCGAACCGTACGCAATCGTTTTTTCTAAGAGCAACTGAAAAACGACCATTTTTTCAATCAAACGACAATTCTGCAAAACTCTGTGCTTGACACGATATAAAAAATGTGTTATAATCAATACAACCATATTTGTATGCAGGTAGAGAAAATTCCTGCAATGGTAGGGGGACTGGGTTATAGCCCAGCAGACGAAAACAAGCATCAAAGATACAATGGAGGCGGAATCCACATGGGTATTTTTTCAAGAATTGGCGATATTATGAAAGCAAATGTCAACGACCTCATCGACAAGGCAGAAGACCCGGAAAAGATGGTCAAGCAGATTATTCGGGATTTGCAGCAGGAAGTTGCAAAGTCTACACAGGCACTCGGCAAGGCAATGGCAAGCCAGCGGATTGCAGAACGGCAGTATAAGACTGCATTGCAGTCGTCTGCAGATTGGGAATCCAAGGCAAAGGCAGCCCTTGCAGCTGGTAACACGGAAATGGCAAAGAAAGCCCTGTCCTATAAGGTCAAGGCAGATAATGACGTTGCCTCTTATCAGCAGATGTATGAAACCATTACCACACAGACCGATGCCATCCGGAATCAGGTTGAAACCTTAAAGGCAAAACTGGAAGAAGCAAAGAGCCGGCAGGCAATGCTGATTGCCCGTTCCCAGATGGCAAAGACTCAGAAGAATCTGGCACAGTCTATGGGCGGTATCAACACTTCCAGTTCTATGGATAAATTTAACCGCATGGAAGAAAAGATTATGCAGCAGGAAGCAGAAGCTGCTGCGTTTGCTGAAATCTCCGGCAATAGCAATGCAGACACCAAGAGCTTTGAACAGATGGAAGCAGATACCAAGGTGGATGCAGAATTGCAGCGTCTGATGGCAGAAATGGGCACTTCTACCAGTGATGCAGATTTGGATGCACAGCTTGCTGCATTGGAACAGGGAGGTTCATTATGAGCAAGGAAAAGGATTCTGTAAAGAAAGAACGGCTCAGTATGTTCTATAAAGTTGCACCAGTTGTCGGGGCATTGGTGCTTGCAATGCTGTCCGCTGTCTTTATCGTATGCCGGACACTGAGCAATCGCTCTCACCACGAAAAGTGGAAGGATTACGACGAATGCGGCATTTGAGCCGTATAAAAAAATCCAACAAGGAAACAGGGGTGCTTCCGAATCGAAGTGCCCTTTTTCTGACTTTTTTAAAATAGAAAGCTGTCTATTTTTAGAATCAAGTCGATTGAATTAGTAGGATTGTTTTTCATATTTTTGCCATCATTGACAGAAACAAAAGATTTGTGTTATACTATTAATTGTGTGCATTCGATTTCAGAAGAAATCGAAACCACGCTTTTTCTCATTCATTCACCCAAAACCCGTTTCAGAAAGGACGATGATTACCGTATGTTGACAAAAGAAGCCATTTTAAAAAGACCAGAACTGCAACAGATTGTGCAGAAATACCGACACAACATTGAGCGAAGCGAACAGCTTGCTCTGCAATATCAGGAAAACTATCAGATTAACCCGTCTTTCTATGAACAGTACGATGTAAAATGCGGTCTGCGGGATGCAGACGGCAGAGGCGTTCTTGCCGGACTGACGGGGATTAGCAAGGTACAGGCAACCAAGTTGGAAAACGGCGTGCAAGTACCAGCAGAAGGGGAATTATTTTATCGGGGCTATTCCATTTCGGATTTGGTGAATGGATTCATTCAGCAGAATCGGTTTGGATTTGAAGAAATCATTTACTTGCTATTGACTGGAGAACTGCCGAAAGCAGACGAGTTGAAAGCTTTTCACGAACTGTTGGCAGACTATCAGAACTTGCCAGCTCATTTTAAAAGCAGCGTCATCATGCGGATGCCAAGCGATAACATCATGAACGGCATGGAAAAGTGTGTGTTGGCACTGCATTCCACCGACCCAAAACCGGATGACATCAGCATTCCAAATGTCATGCGGCAGTGTCTGGAACTGATTGCCCGTTTTCCATCGCTGGCAGTGTATAACTACCAGATGACGCAGTACTTCCACAAGGGCAGCAGCATGGTATTGCGGAAGCCAAAGCCGGATAAAACCATTGCAGAAAACCTGCTGACTATGATGCGGTCAGACGGCAAATATACGCAGCTGGAAGCACGGCTGTTGGATTTGGCATTGGTGCTTCATGCAGAACACGGCGGCGGAAACAATTCTACTTTTACCATGCATGTGGTAACATCTTCGGGGACGGACACCTATTCTGCCATTTCGGCTTCTTTGGGTTCGCTGAAAGGACCAAAGCACGGCGGTGCAAATCTGAAGGTCATGGAAATGTTCCAAGATTTGAAAGCCCATGTAACAGACTGGAACAATCGGGATGCGATTCGGTCATATTTGACCGGACTGCTGAATCGGGAGGGCTTCGACCACAGCGGCTTGATTTATGGTCTGGGGCATGCAGTTTATACCGTTTCTGACCCAAGAGCACGTATTTTGAAAAAGTTTGCAGAGATGCTTTCGAACGAAAAGCAGATGCATGATGAATTTCAGTTGTATCAGACTGTGGAGGAAATCGCAACAGAACTGCTGTTGGAACGCCGCAAGACAAACAAGGGAGTTTGTGCAAACGTTGATTTTTACAGCGGCTTTGTATATGAGATGCTGGGCATTCCGATGGAACTGTATACGCCAATTTTTGCGATTGCAAGAATTGCAGGCTGGTCGGCACATCGGATTGAAGAACTGACGAACTCTAATAAAATCATCCGTCCGGCATATCGTCCGGTTGGATTGGAACGAACCTATGTGCCGTTGGGACAGCGGTAAATTTTTGTGGAATCGGAGGAAGAAAATATGCCATTTATGCAGTTGAAAACGAATGTTGCCGTTACAGAGCAACAGGAAACCTTGTTGAAAACCTCATTCGGCAGTGCGATCACTGCTATTCCGGGGAAATCAGAAACATGGCTGATGGTGGGAATTGAACCGCAGTACACCTTGTATTTTCAGGGCAGCGATGCACCAGCAGCTATGGTAGAAGTCAGCATTTTCGGTTCGGCTTCGGATGCAGCCTATGCAGATTTGACCGCTCGAATCTGTAAGATTGTAACAGAAACGCTGCACATTGATGCAAGCCGGATTTATGTGAAGTATGCAGAGATAGAGCACTGGGGCTGGAACGGCTCGAACTTTTAAAACAACATGTTTAAAAATGGACAGAAAAAAGTACCTTGTTTACGAAACAAGGTACTTTTTTGCATGCATAGAAAATAAAACGTCCATCTTTAGGAATTGAAAGAAAGCAAATGGATATGCTATGATAAACAGGAAATGCAGAAAAAAGGGGTTGAAACCTTGATTCAACAAGTACAAACAACAGCAGCAAATCCTGTAGAATCTGAACAAATTGATTTGCCGGAAGTGGTTTTACAGCCGCTGCCGATGAATGCAAAAGTAGCTGAACAGCACCACTTTGCACATGATTTACTGGAAGAAATGCTATTCAAACGGGGCATTTTCAAGCCCTATTTCATGGGAGAAGGAAAACATGGAAAGCCGTTTTTGTTAGAACATCCGCAAATTCAGTTTAATATCAGCCACTGCAAAAATGCGGTGCTCTGTGGCATTGGCTCGAAACCGTTAGGCGTAGACGTGGAAACCATTCGACCGATGCGGGAACGTGTATTGCGTCGAGTTCTGACCGCTTCAGAGCAGCAGGAAATTTTACAGTCAGAATCACCAGAACTGTGTTTTTTGCGGTTCTGGACACTAAAAGAGAGCTTTGTAAAGGCGTTGGGCGTTGGGATTTCCTATCCGATGCAGACACTGGCATTTTCCCTGCGAGAGCCACTTGCAACGGAAGGAATGCAGTGCCATGTACGGAAGGGAAATGGCGAGATTCTCGTTCCGATGCAGGAATATGCTGCAGCCGGAGCAGGGGCAGGATACCGATTCTTTCAAGGCATCTGGGAGCAGAAACAAGTCTTTTCCGTTTGTATTCCCAAGACAGAATAACAGAAAAAGGGAGCAGAATGTGTCATTCTGCCCCCTTCTTTTTTGGAATATCCAAGAAAGAAATTAATCCATATCCTTGTAGGTGTCCCGATATTCATCTTCGGTGACATCTTCTTTTGCGTCAAAATCTTCCTTTGCTGCTTCGTCTTCCTCTTCTTCTTCGACTTTTCGGTCAACAGTTCGCAGAGCAAACAGAGCAGCGTAAGAATAAGCTGGCAGAACCAGTTCATTTTCCTTGCAGATACCAGAAGCAACATTGCTCAGAGCATAGTTCTTGAGAACATCCGAATGCAAGCTGAAATGTTGGGTTTGTTCGCTGCGGTTCAGAATCAGGATAACGCTTTCACCGCTGTTCCGATGGAATCGGGAGAATACCAGCAGTTCGTTTCCAGTCAGCAGGAATTCCAGTTCACCGTCCACAAAAACAGAACTGCTCTTGCGGAGAATCCCCAGTTCTCTGGTGTATTCGAGCAGGTCTTCATCCTCGTTGCCCCATGGGAAGCAGCGGCGGTTGAATGGGTCTTTCCAGCCCTGTAAGCCAACTTCGTCCCCGTAGTAAATACTCGGAACGCCCGGCAGGAAGAATTGCAGCACCATGGCAGCCTTTAACAACTGTTTGCCACGCTTATATTCTGCATCGGACAGCCAGTTTTCTGCCATCCAGTCTTTCGACTTGTCATCACAGTTCTGACCGCCAAAGCGGTTAATTGCCCGTTCGATGTCGTGCGTGGAAACAAAGTTCATCAGGACATCAACAGTCTGCTTCGGGTAATTTTCGAGAATGCCCATAATCCAATCTTTGAATGTGTTGGCATCCATACCCTTGATATAGTTGATGATGGCTTCCCGGAACGGATAGTTCATAACGCTATCCAGCTGGTCGCCGAGCAAATACCGCCGCTTTACGCCATAGCTTTCCTTGTTGGAGGCATCTTCCCAGACTTCACCGATGACAATTTTTTCTTCGCCGTTCTTCTTGACGCATTTTCGCAGGGCATCGAGGAAGCCGTCCGGCAATTCATCTGCAACGTCCAGACGGTAGCCAGCTGCCCCAAGGGAAATCCAATAATCCAGGACACCGCCATCACCGCAGATATAATTCAGATAATCCGGATTGGTTTCAACGACATTCGGCAGGGTATCAATGCCCCACCATGCTTCATACTGGTGGTCGCCAAAGAACGTATACCAGCTATAATACGGGCTATCTGTAGACTGCCAAGCACCAACGGTATCATACCGACCAAACTTGTTGAAATAAATGCTGTCTGCACCGGTGTGAGAGAAAACGCCGTCCAAGATGATGGAGATGCCATGTTTTTCTGCATCTTCGCAGAGCACCCGGAAATCTTCGTTTGTACCAAGAAGCGGGTCAACATTCCGATAGTTGGCAGTATTATAGCGGTGGTTTTCGTGGGATTCAAAAATGGGGTTCAGATAAATGCAGGTAACGCCCAGCTTTTCGAGGTAGTCGAGCTTGCTGCGGATACCCTCCAAATCGCCGCCGAAATAGTCATTGTTCCAAACGTGTCCGTTTGCATCCGGCTTGTAGTACGGTGTGCCATTCCAGTCGTCCCGCAGTACCCGGTCAGTCGGAACATTTTCATGCGGCTTTCCGCTCTTGCAGAATCGGTCAGGGAAAATCTGATACATGATACCGCCCTTGAGGAAGTTCGGGGTTTCATAGTGCTTTGCAAAGACGGTCAGCTGATACAATTCGCCGTGGTCGAGAGCTGCTTCGTGAGCCGTGCCACGTTTGATATAGTGTCGAACACCATTGCTGGTATAGGCAAAATAATAGTAATGCACACCGGCATATTTTGGGCTATAAGTGACGGTATAGCACTTGCAGCCGTCCTGTTCGCCGTTGGCATTCATCGGCAGAAAGCGTTCCTTAAAGCCAGTGCGGAATAATACCATAACTGGCGGAAAGTCTGGTGTTACGCCAGCCGGCAGATAGATGGTGAAATTGCAGTCAGAACGTCTGCGAATTGCACCGAACGGGAATTTATAGTGTAAATCCCAACTGTCATACATACATGGCATAGAAAAAAATCCTCCTTTAATCATTCAAATAAAATCCAGTTGCAAAAAGAAAAACGTGGGGGGAGCAGCAGCTGCCCGACCTCCCACGCTTTTGGACATTGGAAAAGAGAATTATAAAGGTTTACTTTACGCCCCAAATATCTCTTGCATATTCATTGACAGCACGGTCAGCAGAGAAGATGCCAGCACCAGCGATGTTGTGCAGGGACATCTTTGTCCACTTTTCGGTATCCTGATACAGTTCAGAACTCTTTTTCTGAATAGCTGCATAGGAATCGAAGTCAGCCAGAACCATATACGGGTCAATGTTTTTCAGAGAATCGGCAACTTCTGCAAACTTGCAGCCGTTGATGCCAGCATACATCCGGTCGATACAGCTGTGAATGATCGGATTCTGTTCGTAGTATGCACCCGGATGGTAACCCTGTGCCTGGAGGGCATTGACTTCTTCCGTCTTCATACCAAAGATGAGGATGTTATCTGGGCCAACTGCGTCGCCGATTTCGATGTTTGCACCGTCCAGCGTACCCAGTGTGATTGCACCATTCAGCATCAGCTTCATGTTACCAGTACCGGAAGCTTCTGTACCAGCCAGAGAAATCTGTTCAGAAATATCACTTGCCGGCATCAGCAGTTCAGACAGGGTAACCTTGTAATCTTCGAGGAAGTAAACAGACAGCTTCTCGGAAATACGCGGATTCTTGCGGATTTCTTCAGACAGTGCCCAAATCATCTTGATAATCTGCTTTGCCAGATAGTAACCCGGAGCAGCCTTTGCAGCGAAGATGTAGGTTTTTGGAGCAAAGTCAGCGTTCGGATGATCCAACAAGTACTGATACTGAGCCAGAATGTTCATGACATTCAGGTGCTGCCGCTTGTATTCGTGCAGACGCTTTACCTGTACGTCGAAGATGCTGTCCGTGTTCAGAAGGACACCGCTCTTCTGTTTAACATACTTTGCGAAGCGTTCCTTGTTTTCCTTCTTGATTTTCCGCAGCTGTTCCAGAACAGCCTTGTCATTTTCAAAGACATCGAGCTTCTTCAGTTCGCTGCCGTCTACCAAGAACTTGTTGCCAATCTTTTCCCGCAGCAGCTTGGTCAGACCCGGATTGGACTGATACAGCCATCTTCTGTAAGCAATACCATTGGTAACATTCTTGAACTTGTTCGGGGTATCCAGATATTCATCATGGAAAACAGATTCCTTGATGATTTCGGAGTGCAGCTTAGAAACGCCGTTGACGCTGTGAGAAGCCATTACACACAGCGTTGCCATGTGAATCTGATTGTCCTTGATGATGGACATTCTGGTGGTCTTTGCACTGTCGCCACCGTTGCGTTCCATCAGGCTTGCACAGTAACGGTTGTTGATTTCTACGATAATCTGGAAGATTCTCGGAATAATCTGCTTTACAAGGTTGACATCCCACTTTTCCAGAGCTTCTGCCATAACGGTGTGGTTGGTGTAAGCAAAGGTGTTGGTGACGATGTGCCAAGCGTGATCCCAAGTATAACCGCAGTCATCCAACAGAACCCGCATCAGTTCCGGAATGGCGAGGGTCGGGTGCGTATCGTTGATGTGGATGGCAACCTTTTCGTGCAGGTTATCCAGTGTGCCGTATACGCTCATGTGGTGGTTTACGATGTCACCGATGGCAGCAGCACTCAGGAAGTACTGCTGACGCAGACGCAGGGACTTGCCTTCGAGGTGGTTGTCGTTCGGATACAGAACCTTAGAAATTGCATTTGCCATGGAGTTCTGGCTCAATGCACTTGCATAGTTCCCTTCGTTGAAGGACTTCATATCAAAGCTTGGAGCTTTTGCCTGCCACAGACGCAGTGCAGAAACGCCTTCACTGCCGTAACCAGAAACATACAGGTCGTACGGAATTGCCAGTACGGTGTTGTAGTTGTGGTGAGAGAGGTAGTGATAGGAATCCTGCCAGTATTCCTGAATTTCGCCTTCAAAGTGCACTTCAATGGCTTCATCCGGCTTCGGGTCGAGCCATACAGAACCGCCCGGCAGCCAGTTGTCCGGGAATTCCGTCTGCCAGCCGTCCTGAAGTTCCTGACGGAAGATCCCGTATTCATAGCAGATGGAATGACCGGTTGCAGGAATACCCTGTGTTGCCATTGCATCCAGATAGCAAGCAGCCAGTCTGCCCAGACCGCCGTTACCCAGACCAGCATCCGGTTCCTGTTCATAAATCTGGTTGATGTTGATGTGATAATCATCCAGGATGGAAGTCACATCGTCTACCAGTTCGAGGTTGTATAAAGTTGTCTTGAGGGAACGACCCATCAGGAATTCCATGGAAAGATAATAAACTTTCTTTCCGCCGATGGAATTGGTCTTGTTGACGAAGTGCTGCCGCATATGCTTCAGACGCTGTACCATCATTGCAGACAGAACCTGATAAATCTGGCTGTCGGAAGCTTCATCCGGGGAAACGCTGCAATCCAGCTGCAAACGGTCGATGAACTGCTGTTTCAGTTCCTCTTTTTGCGTGAGTTGTTTTTTCTCCATAAATTTTTTCTCCGTTCCTCGATGCATGAAAAATGAATCCTGACACTGCCATGCGAGAATTTACAGGCAGGGGAAGCGGCACCTGCATCGTTGATACCACTAATTATATTTATTATACTCTGTTTTTGGTGCATTTGCAATTGCTGTTTTCGCCAAACTTTTCCGACAGGAAGGGCAGAAAATACAGCAGGCATCAAAGAAAACGGATAAAAAGCCAACACATAAAATAAAAGTGTTGGTTTATTATCCCCGCAAATGCTTTTTTTATTGTAGCATGGAATTGTTTCGGGTACAAGTAAAATTCTGTAAATTCTCATGCGGATTTCCAAGATCAGTGGGGAATTCTGGAAAAAAGAAGACTCGGATAGAACCGGGAATTGTTGGGAAAACGGCGATTCTCGTGTGAAATCAACAGATTTTTTTGTATTTTTTGCACAAAATTGTCGAATTTTTTGGATTTCCAACTGTACTTTCTCGATAAAGAACGGAAAAAACCGATGAAAAAGTCTTGCAAAACGGTTACAAGTGTGCTATAATAAGGGCAGTACGGTACAGAAATGAACCATCTTTTCTGCCGTGGGGGACGGCAAGTTTTTATCAAAAACAATGCCGTTTTCTTTTGCAATGCAGGCGATCGGGACAGAGAGAAACCCAGAAGCTCGACAGGCTGTTTCCGACAACGGTAGGTTTTGCAGGACAATGCACCCTGTTGCAACGAATCCGGGCAAGTCTGCTTCCACGTTTTTCCCTGCATCGAACAACTGCATTGCCGACAGACCGGACGGCATGTTTCGGCTGCCGTACAAGCGATGCAGCTATAGACTGCTGTATACGCACCTGAAGTGAATCAACAAAGGAGTATACGTTATGTTCAAAAAACTTTCAGCAGTCGCTTGTTCCTGTATCACGGTTCTTCTGCTGCTGTTATCTCTGATTGGCGGTGCAGTACATACTGCGGCAGCAACCCTTGACGAGATGACATCTACTGCAATCTCCTGTATCATGTCCCATGAAGGTTCTTATGGCTCAGTCAACCGCAACGACTGCGGTGCCGTCAGCATCGGAAAGCTGCAATGGCACGCTGGTCGGGCACTGGGCTTACTCCAGAGCATTTGCTATAATGCTCCGGACTTGTCCCAGTCCACTCTGGGCAGCACGCTTTACAATGAAATCCTGTCTTCTCCAAACTGGAATTACAGAACATTCACAGTTTCTGAGGGAAGTGCCGTTGCAACACTGCTGACAACGGATGCTGGTATTGCAGCACAGGACGCACTCGCTTATTCTGATGTACAGGGTTACATCGTTTCCGGTCAGAATAAAGGACTGGTGAGCGAAGGTGCATTGGTCATGTATGCCGATATTTATAACTTTGGCAGCGGCATCGCTTCCAGAATTGCTTCCCGTGCAGCCGGCTATGCTGGTTCTTACGGTGCAGTTTCTCTGGATGATATGTATCGTGCCGCAATGAATGACAGTTACAATTCGGACGCTGCATTTGTACAGCGTACCAACATGGTTTATCAGAGCCTTCTGAGTATGAACATTGGTGACGGAGATACGGAAACCACCGCTCCAGTTACCGACCCAACCGACGAACCGACACAGGAAACAACTACTGTGGTTACTTCTGATTTTTCAGACAGCTATGCAGGTACTTATGTTGTCACTGCTTCTGCTCTGAACTTGAGAAGTAATCCGTCCACATCCGCTTCTGTTGTTGCAACCCTGCCGAAAAACGCAGTGGTGACTGTAACAATGGCAGATGGCAAGTGGGCAGCCGTAACGTATGAGGGCAAGGACGGTTATTGCTCCATGGATTACCTGACGGTAATGCCGGATGTGACAACCGTTCCGGAAGAAGAAACAACCACCACTACTACTGAAACCACAACCACAACGGAAGAAATGACAACCATTTCTGAAGAAATCACTACAACAGAAGAAACAACCACAACTACAGAAGCAATCACAATGGAAGAAACGACAACTGTAGAAACGGACGCAGAAGTAACAGAAACCGAAACTTCTGCAACCGAAGAAACTGTTACAACGACTACCGCAGCTGCAATTGATGACAACAAGAATCATGGCGTTGCTGCAACCCTGTATGGGGATGTCGATGGTGACGGCGAAGTGACTGCAATTGATGCCGTTCTTCTGCAAAAGCACATCAATGGTATGGTATTTTTATCCCATGAACAAATGGCAAATGCCGATTGTGTTGCAGATGGCGTATTGGACGAAGCAGACGTTGCTGTAATTTTACAGAGTCTGATTGGTCATTATACCTCGTTGCCAATTTATTAATGCAAGCTCTCTTACAAAAATGACGAAAAAAAGACCTGTACTGCCGAAGAAACGGTGGCACAGGTCTTTTTCTTTTGCTGATTAGAAGAGAAAGTAGCGAAACACTGCCTTTCTCAAAATGAAATAGTTGCAGACAATATGGAAAATTATCGATTGTGCTTGGTCAGAGGCTTTGAAACTTTCTTCTTATTGCCTGTTTTTGCAGCAGTTGCTTTCGGTGCAGTGGTTGTTGCGGTAGCGGTAGCAGCTTCTTTCTTTTCTTCAACAACCGGAGCGGTAGCCTTTGCAGGAGTGGTTGCAGCTTCCTTCTTTTCTTCAACAACCGGAGTAGCAGCAGCCTTGCAAGTGGTTTCAGCCTTTGTTTCTACCACTGGGGTTGCAGTGGCCTTGCAAGCGGTTTCTTTCTTGGTTTCAGCAGCAGTTGCCTTGCAGCAAGCCGGCTTCTTTTCAACTGCCGGAGCAGCTTCTTTTTTCGGAGCTTCTGCCTTCTTCGGTGCTGGTACAGCTGCAAACAGCTTTGCAGCAGATTCCATGCAGCCTGTTACGAAAGCCTTTTCCTGTGCAACTGCTTGTGTCAGTACAAGTTCTCTCCGCAGCAGTGCAAACAATGTGTTCAGCGGCAAGGTAACAGCAGCAGTGTTGTCATGATAATCATACGGCTGTACATTCAGTACCCCATCGGTTATTTCTGCATAGAAGATGCCACAGCCATCCTCGGTTACTTCAATCTGAATGGCAATGTGACCATTCAGACCGCTGACATCGGCATTTTTAAGTCCAGCTTTTGCAGCGTCAAACATTTCAAAAAACGTCATAAAAAATCGTCCTTTCTGCATGACATCGCTTTTTTTTTGCGGTGTCGCTTGTCGGTTTGCAGGTTTGATTTCCCGGTTGGAAATTCTTCTGCATATTGTTTATAGTATAGCAGAATTCTGGGAGAAAGTCAATGTAAATGCAGATAAACCGTGAAAAAAACGTGGAAACATTTATCTTGTGTCGAAAAAAGAACCCTGCTTTTGTGCATAATTACAGAAAAAGCGACAGAACCCGCAAAAAGTGTGCAGAAAGTGAATCTCTGAAAAAAATTGTAAAACCCCCTTGACAAATCCCAAAAAATCCGTTATACTTGTAAAGCAGTCTACCTTTACAGATAACGGAGGGCTGGACATGGCAAAAGATTTGCGAATCATTCTCTTATTGGATTGCTATGGGGCATTCTTGACCCCCCGACAGCAAGAAATGATGACGCATTATTACAGCGAAGACTTGTCGCTTGGCGAGATCGCCGCCCTGACGGGAACAACTCGGCAGGCTGTGCGGGATAGCGTAAAACGCAGCGAACAAGTGCTGAATGATATGGAAGAAAAGCTGCAGTTTGCAGAAAAACTCTGTGCACTGCGGCAAAATTATGCGGCAATTGCCCAGACAGCGGAAACACTGGCAGCCAATCGTGCCGAACCTGCGGTACAGCATGCCTGTGCTGCGATTTGCAGCTGTGTGGAAGCGGGCTTAGAGCTGCTCTAAACGAAAAACGACAGCAGGGAGGGTTTCACCATGGCGTTTGAAGGATTGTCAGATAAGCTTGGAAACGTGTTCAAAAAACTGCGTTCGCACGGAAAGCTCACAGAAGCAGACGTAAAGGAAGCCATGCGGGAAGTCCGGATGGCACTGCTTGAAGCCGATGTCAGCTATAAAGTCGTAAAGGATTTTGTAGCAAAGGTTTCTGCCCGTGCGGTCGGAGAAGAAGTGTTAAACAGCCTGACTCCAGCACAGCAGGTTGTCAAGATTGTAAACGAAGAATTGTGTGCCCTGATGGGCAACAACAATGCACGCATCAATTTCCCGTCAAAGCCGCCGTGTGTGATTATGTTCTGCGGTTTGCAGGGTTCTGGTAAAACGACCCATGCAGCAAAGCTGGCAAAGATGCTGAAAAAAGAGGGACATTATCCGCTCCTCGTTGCGTGCGATATTTATCGTCCGGCTGCGATTCATCAGTTGCAGGTTGTTGGCGAACGGGCTGGCGTAAAAGTATTTGAAATGGGACAGATTTCCCCGATGATTATTGCAAAAGAAGCGATGAAGTTTGCAAAAGACCACGGGCATGACGTTGTCATTCTGGATACTGCCGGACGCTTGCACATCGATTTAGAGCTGATGGAAGAATTGAAGCAGCTGAAAGAACTCACCCATCCAGATGAAATCATGTTGGTTGTCGATGCGATGACCGGTCAGGATGCTGTCAATGTTGCAAAGGCATTTGATGATGCGTTGGGAATCGACAGCGTTTTGATGTCGAAGCTGGACTCTGACACCCGTGGCGGTGCAGCTTTGTCCGTTCTGGCAGTAACCGGCAAGCCGATTAAATACGTCGGCATGGGCGAAAAGCTGGATGATTTTGAACCGTTCCATCCGGAACGAATGGCATCCCGTATTCTGGGAATGGGCGATGTGCTGACGCTGATTGAAAAGGCAGAAAGCACCGTCAATGAAAAAGATGCCAGAAAACTGGCACAGAAACTGGAAGAAAACAAGTTCGATATGAATGACCTTCTGGATCAGCTGCGGCAGATTCAGAAAATGGGTTCACTCAAGTCGATTATTGGAATGCTGCCGGGTGTTGGCGATAAGATGAAAGATGTCGATTTGGATGACAGACAGTTTGTCCGAATCGAAGCCATGATCACTTCAATGACCAAGGCAGAACGGGCAAAGCCCTCCATCATCAATCCATCCCGCAAGCGGCGAATTGCAGCCGGCAGCGGTACAAAGGTGGAAGAAATCAATCGGCTGTTAAAGCAGTTCGAGCAGATGCAGAAGATGATGAAGCAGTTCGGCAGCAAAAATGGAAAACTGGGTCGGCGTGCCAGAAAGCAGCTTGCCGGCATGAATCTGGAACAGCTCCAGAACAGTATTCCGGGTAACATTCCAGGCGTTCCGCCGGGGCTGATGCCGAAAAAATAATATGCATTCCCGCAGGTTAACTGCTGGAGATAGATTGCACGCTTTCGGAGCGTGTGCCAATAAAAAATTACAAGAGTAACATGGAGGAAACCAAAATGGCAGTAAAAATCAGACTGAGAAGAATGGGTGCAAAGAAGGCTCCTTTTTATCGTATCGTAGTAGCAGATGAACGGTACCCGAGAGATGGCAGATTCATCGAAGAAATCGGTTCTTATGACCCGACCAAGAATCCGGCAGCAGTTGTTGTTGACGCTGACAAGGTAAAGCAGTGGCTGGGTAACGGTGCACAGCCGACCGATTCTGTAAAGTGCATCCTGAAGAAGGAAGGCATTCTCTAAGAAGAATGGATGAGCCGGAACGGAATCGTCAGTGCTGACATCCGTTTTCCCTTTCTGAGAGAAGGAGGAGCATCATGCAGGAATTATTACGGACAATTGTAGCTGGTCTGGTAGAAGACCCGTCTGCAATTGCAATTACCGAAGACGCACCGAATGAAGAAGGCGTGATTGTATATCATCTGCACGTTGCGGCAGACGATATGGGTCGTGTCATCGGCAAGCAGGGCAGAATTGCCCGTGCGATTCGGATCATCATGCGTTCTGGTGCTGCAAAGAGCAATCAGAAAATTGCAGTTGAAATTGATTGAATCACCGCAGAACAGGCGTACCGGAAACGGCACGTCTGTTTTTGTAAGCAGAACTTTTTGAAAGGAGCAATTCCCTTATGAATCCGAAAAAGATTGGAATTACCATCGCCTCAGCCTTGTTCGTCCTGATTGGCGGCATTACCGGCGTGCAGTATTTGCAGGATTCGCCGGAAGAATCATCTTCGTCTGATGCTCTGACTGCTTCCGGTTCGGAAACCACGGCTGCCGCAACCGAAACCTATCAGACCACCGCAGCGACCGAAACCACGACGGTTTCCATGCAGACAACAGCACCAGCACAGACGGAATCTGCTCCGGCAATGACGCTGGTTTCGGATGCAAAAGGGGCATCCTATTATACATTCCGAACAGATGCATTATTGGAAAGCCATTATGAAAAGCATGGAATTGAAATGGGATTTGACAGTGCAGCCGCCTATGAAGCGGCAGCGAATGCTGTCATTGCGAATCCGGAAGTTCTGCACAAGTATGAATCAGAGGACGGCGACGACGTGTATTATTTAGCCGATACCAATGAATTTGTGGTGGTTTCCGTGGACGGTTACTTGCGAACCTATTTTGAACCGTCCGCCGGCATGGCATATTATGAACGGCAGTAAGGAGAGAGAAACGCAGATGAAATCGTATTTAGAGATTGGAAAAATCGTCACCCTGCATGGGCTGCGTGGCGATGTAAAGGTACAGCCTTGGTGTGATGATGCGGAATTTCTATGTGAATTTCCGGTGTTATACTTGGGAAAAGAGAAGAAAGAAGTGGAAGTATCCCACGCTCGCCCACAAAAAAACATGGTGCTGCTGCATTTGGAAGGTTATGACACCCCAGAGCAGGCAGAAACCCTCCGCAATCAGATTTTATATCTGAATCGGGAAGATGTTGAACTGGAAGAGGGAACGTATTTCATTCAGGACTTGATTGGTCTGGATGTTATAGATGCAGACAATGGAACGGCTTACGGAACACTGAAAGATGTCCTGCAAACCGGAGCGAATGATGTCTATGTCGTACAGGCAGAGGGTGGAAAGGAACTTCTGATTCCAGCCATTCCGGATGTCATTGTAGAAACAAACATAGAAGAACACTGCATGAAAATTCGACCATTGGAGGGCTTATTGGATGCAAATTGACATTGCAACCCTGTTTCCGGAAATGTGTGATGCGGTTTTACAGGAGAGCATTCTCGGCAGAGCACAGAAAAGCGGTGCGATTTCCGTGCAGTGCTGGAACATTCGGGATTATACGCTGAACAAGCACAAGCGTGTGGATGATGTGCCATATGGCGGCGGACGAGGCATGGTCATGCAGGCAGACCCGATTTATCGCTGCTGGGAGGCAGTCTGTGCAGAACGAGAGTCCAAACCGCATTGTATTTATCTTTCTCCGAAAGGCAGCGTGTTCACGCAGCAGAAAGCGGTTGCATTATCGCAGCTGCCGCATTTATTTTTGCTTTGCGGGCATTATGAGGGAATTGATCAGCGAATTTTGGATACCATAATAGACGAGGAGATTTCCATCGGGGACTATGTGCTGACGGGCGGAGAACTGCCAGCATTGGTTCTGACGGATGCCGTTGCAAGAATGTGCGAGGGCGTGTTGCCAGATGCTGTCTGTTTTGAAGAGGAGAGCCATTATAACGGCTTGCTGGAATATCCGCAGTATACCCGTCCAGAGGTCTGGCATGAGCAGGCTGTTCCGCCAGTTTTATTGTCCGGACACCACAAAAATATTGAAACTTGGCGGTTTGCTGCCAGCTTGCAGGAAACCAAAGAGAAACGTCCGGATCTTTATGCAAAGTATGTTGACAAAAAATAGAGAAAAACAGTTACCCCATTTTAACAAACTGTGAGTGAAAAAAATCAACAGTTTTTAATGTTGTGATTATACACAAAATGGGCTGGATTGTGCAACAGCGTTTGCGACAATGCATAGAATTTTTTGGGAAAAGCACCTTTTTTCGCAAATTGTGCGTTGACAGACCTAGGAAAATCCGCTATAATGAAAATAGTGAAAGGCACTGGCAGCCAAAAGCTGCAATGAAGTTGGGAAAGTAAATTTTCAATATATAAGATGGGAGAGTTTGTTTATGTACAGTAAAGATGTAATGGTACAGAATCAGGTTGGTCTGCACGCAAGACCGGCTACATTCTTTATTCAGAAGGCGAACGAATTCCGTTCCTCTATCTGGATCGAAAAGGAAGAACGTCGTGTAAACGCTAAGAGCCTGCTGGGCATTTTGTCCTTGGGAATCATTGGCGGTACACAGATCAAGATTATTGCTGATGGTGCAGATGAACAGGCTGCTGTAAATGCACTGGTAGAACTGGTAGAAAGCGGCTTTAGCGAAGAAACAAGATAACAGTATGTTGCCTTTTCACAATTGGTAAGCACAATCTGAATGAATCACGAGATTTCGTGAAAACTCACAGGAGAGAACACCCGAAAGGGCATTCGTTCTTCTGTGAGGTTTTTTATATGCTTTTTTGGGTGAGTGGGAGCGATTACGAGCCAACTTGTCCGAATCGCACCATGTTTTCACAGAAAATCCCATACCCTTTGGTCGGGTCATCGACAAATACATGCGTGACAGCACCGACGAGTTTTCCATTTTGCAGAATCGGGCTGCCGCTCATCCCCTGTACAATTCCGCCAGTTTCCTGCAACAGGGTAGGGTCTGTGACAGAGAGTACCATGTTTTGTGTGCTGTCGCTGCCATTGTAATCAATTTCTTCAATTTCAATGGTATACGATGCGGGTTCTGTGCCGGAGATGGTGCAAAGAATGGTGGCTTCTCCGGGGACAACTTCCTGCTTGAACGCCATGGGAATCGCTTCTGTGTTCGGGGCTGGATTTTGATTCAGCATACCAAATACGCCGCAGCGATTGTTGCAGAGCAGCTTTCCGAATGGCTCGGCATCGTCTAAAAATTGTCCTTGTAACATCCCCGGCTTTCCGGCACTGCCCTTTTGAACGCCTTGAATCTGAACAGGACAGGCTTCACCCTCTGAGATGGGGATACACGTTCCCGTGTCCGTGTCGCAGATGGGATGCCCCAGTCCGCCGAATGCACCGCTTTCCGGCTCATAGAACGTAAATGTGCCAACGCCAGCAGTGCTGTCCCGTACCCATAGCCCTGTTTCATACTGTTGGTCAGCGGTGGAATAGACGGGATGCACCGTTAGTGTCTGTTCTTTTCCCTCTCGTTGAATGGTAATCGAAAGCGGCTCACTGCCAGCATTGCGAATAGAGGCTTGTACCTCTTCACTGCTGTTGACAGGAACAGCGTTGATAGCATGAATCATATCGCCTTTTTGAAAGCCGGCATCTTCTGCCGGACAGCAAGTGCCATCGGTACTGGTGACGTTTCCAAATCCCACGACCATGACACCATCCATGTGCAGTTTAATGCCAAACGGCTGACCGCAGGGAACAAAAGACGGAGCTGCAATGGTTTGTACCGAAACAGTCTTAATTGGAACAATGCCGAATAGACATAGTGTATACTGTTCTTCGGTTGCAGCGGTGCTGGAAAAGGCAGCCTTAACTTGTTCTGGTTCAGATTCTGCGGTGATGTGCAGGGCGGTGGAGAGTGCCAGTGCAGAACCATTCCGGACATAATAGCTGTCCGGCAGCCGCCAGGCATAATATCCGGCAGCTGCATAGACGGGAAGTACTGTCAGCAGCATTGCCGCAGCAAGGCGGCGAAACCATGTTTGCATAAAGAACCTTCTTTCTTCAAATCTAGAATGCAACCCTTGCATTCTGAGAATACTATGTACCGATTTGGGGCGATTATTGTAGGCAAATGACCGGGTAATTTGGATGGAACAATCCGGAAAATCGGCAGCTTGTCCAAATCTCTGAAATGATTGGAAAATGTAACAAGAATATCGTAAATCCGTTTCATTTGTCTGCGAGAATCTGTAAAAAATGAAAAATCATAGAATTGTTATGAAAAACTCGTTGTCGATTTTGTGATATTTTATGGAATTCCCTCTTTTTTGACAAAAATCGACAACATCTTCTCTTGCAGAAATGTTGTAATTGTGTTAAAATGATACTAGTAGGTTGAGAAAAAGGGAGGAGACCCCAAAATGGACAGCAAAATCAAAGTCTTGATTGGTGATGATAGTGCGGAATACGGCATCGCATGTGCCAGCAGCCTGCGGGCAGCCGGTCTGTACGTCATTACCAGAAGAAAGGATGGACGGACACTCGTCGATGCAATTCAGCATGACGCACCGGATGTGGTCATCGTGGATGCGGTTTTACCGAATCTCGATGCGATGGAACTCATGCGGCGTGTCCGTTCCGGAACGGGCAAGCAACCCTATTTTATTGTAACATCAGCATATGATAGTGCATTTATAGAGAAACAGGCGATGGAGTCAGGTGCATCTTATTTTATGCTGAAGCCGTTCAATTTGGAGATGCTGGGACAGAGAATCATTCGGCTGGTACAGGGCGACCAGAAAGAACCAACCAAAGAGATAGAAGAAGATTTGGAGTTCGTTGTAACCGAAACGATTCATCAGCTGGGTGTCCCTGCACACATCAAAGGGTATCATTATCTGCGGGTAGCCATTTTGCTTTCGATTGACAATCAGGAATTGTTAGAGAGCGTCACAAAAATGCTCTATCCCGCAGTGGCAAAACATTTTGATACCACCTCGTCCCGTGTGGAGCGTGCCATTCGTCACGCCATTGAAATTGCATGGGATCGGGGCGACTTGGATACGTTAAATACTTTCTTCGGATATACGGTCAATACGGCAAAAGGCAAGCCGACCAACTCCGAATTTATTGCGTTGATTACGGATAAATTGCGGCTGCAATACCGCCGAAATAAACGGCGGTGGGCATAAGCGAATTTGGATTCCCTCCGGTTTTTGGAAAGCGGAACATCCAGATTCCAAAAGCCGCATAAATATATTTTATGCAGGAGGCTGAATCAATATGCAGTTTGAACAAAAAACACTTTCCGAAATCCAGTGGAATCCATTTGATATGATTGGAAAACAGTGGTACTTACTGACCGCCGGCGGTCTGTCCGATTATAACACCATGACCGCATCATGGGGCTTTATGGGTGAAATGTGGGGAAAGCCGTCTTTCCTCTGTGGTGTTCGGACAAATCGGCATACCCTTCCGTTTATGGAAAAGAACGACTGTTTCAGTGTGTCATTTTTTGAGGAATCTCAGCGTGCAGCGTTGCAGTTTTGTGGCACGCATTCCGGCAGAGATTACGACAAGGCAAAGGAAACAGGGCTGACACCAGTCGAACTGGATGGCGTTGCAACATTTGCAGAAGCAAAGCTGGTTCTGATTTGCAAGAAACAGTATACTGATATGTTGAAGCCGGAGGGATTTTTGATTCCGGAAACTTACCAGAGATGGTATAACACTGACCCACTGCATAAATTATTTGTCGGTGAAATTCTGGCAGCCTATGAAAGAACGGATGCCTGAGCCGATGATTTGCAAAATCTGCAAGAAATGAAAGGTTTCACCAGAAGAAACGCTGTGCCTGCTCTGTTGGAGTGGGGGACAGCGTTTTCTGTTTTTGTGGGCTTTATGCATGGGAAATGCATATATACAGAAAAACGCTCCAAAATATTCATTTCAAATGAATATTATCCAAAAAAGGGCGGTTAACAAAAATTTTTCATGCATATTTATACAGAAATGCTTGACATTTCCGAAAAAGCGTGTATAATAGAAAGCAGTGACAGCATAAGCCGCTGCTTTCCGGCGGATGGTTGCTGATGACAATTTTTGAAAACAAAAATGGAGGAGTTCCCTATGGCAAAGGAAATTAAAAAAGTCGTTCTGGCTTATTCGGGCGGACTGGATACATCCATCATTATTCCGTGGCTGAAAGAAAATTATAATAACTGCGAAGTCATCGCTGTTTCTGCTGACGTTGGACAGGGTACAGAACTGGACGGACTGAAAGAAAAGGCAATCAAGACCGGTGCTTCTAAGCTCATCGTTCTGGATCTGAAGGATGAATTTGTAAACGATTATGTATTCCCGACCGTACAGGCTGGTGCTGTTTATGAAAACCGGTATCTGCTGGGTACTTCTTTTGCAAGACCGATCATCGGCAAGCGGCTGGCTGAAATCGCACTCGAAGAAGGTGCAGATGCCATCTGCCACGGTGCAACCGGTAAGGGTAACGACCAGGTTCGGTTTGAACTGGCAATCAAGGCATATGCTCCGGATATGAAGATCATCGCTCCGTGGAGAGAATGGTCGATCAAGAGCCGTGATGAAGAAATCGACTATGCAGAAGCACACAACATCCCGCTGAAGATTAACCGGGAAACCAACTACTCCAAGGATAAGAACCTGTGGCATCTGTCTCACGAAGGTCTGGATCTGGAAGACCCAGCAAATGAACCGCAGTATGAAAAGGAAGGCTTCCTCGAACTGGGCGTTTCTCCGATTGACGCTCCGGACAAGCCGACTTATGTAACCATTCACTTTGAAAAGGGTATCCCGACTGCCATCGACGGCAAGGAAATGGGCGGCGTTGAAATCGTTGAAACTCTGAACAAGCTGGGCGGCGAAAATGGCATTGGTCTGGCTGACCTTGTAGAAAACCGTCTGGTTGGTATGAAGTCCAGAGGCGTTTATGAAACACCGGGCGGTACGATTCTGTACCACGCACACGATGTTCTGGAAACCATCACATTGGACAAGGAAACTGCAAGAGTCAAGCAGTACCTGAGCATTAAGTTCGCTGACATCGTATACAACGGTCAGTGGTATACACCGCTGCGGGAAGCTCTGACTGCATTTGTCAACGAAACTCAGAAGACAGTAACTGGTGATGTAAAGCTGAAGCTGTACAAGGGCAATATCATCAACGCAGGTGTTACTTCTCCGTACACCCTGTATGATGAAGAAGTTGCAACTTTCGATGCAGAAGATGTTTACAACCAGAAGGATGCAGAAGGCTTTATCAATCTGTTCGGTCTGCCGATTCATGTAAAGGCAAAGCTCGACCAGAAGCGTGGCAAGTAAGCAGCTGTATTTTTTAGGACGAATCAACAGAAAAGCCGGCTTCCATGCCGGCTTTTTTCGATGGTGCAGAGGAAAGAATCCTGCACCGATAGAAAGGACGTTATCGTATGGCTTTATGGGCAGGAAGATTTTCAAAGGAAATTGATGCAGGCGTAAACGCTTTTAACTCATCTATTTCCTTTGATGCAAGAATGTATCGGCAGGATATTGAAGGCAGTATTGCACATGCAACCATGCTGGGCGACTGCGGTATTATTCCGAAGGAAGACAGTGTACAGATTATTCAGGGCTTGAAGGAAATTTTAGCCGATTTGGACAGTGGAAAGCTGGAATTTGACCCGAATGCAGAAGACATTCATATGTTTGTAGAAGCAGAACTAACAAAGCGGTATGGCGATGTCGGAAAGCGGCTGCATACTTCTCGTTCGAGAAATGACCAAGTTGCATTGGACTTGCGGCTGTATCTGCGGACAGAAATCGCAGAAATTCGGGCACTGGTGCGGAAACTCTGCAAAACACTGGTCAATGTTGCGGAACAGCACACCGAAACGGTAATGCCGGGCTATACCCATTTGCAGCGTGCACAACCGGTGACGTTTGCACATCATCTGCTGGCATATGTACAGATGCTGCTGCGGGATTTGGGCAGACTGGACGACACCGAAAAGCGAATGAATGTTTGTCCGCTGGGCAGCGGTGCTCTGGCAGGAACAACTTACCACATCAATCGGGAACAGACCGCAGAACTGCTGGGTTTTGATGCTCCGATGGCAAACAGCTTGGATGGCGTTTCTGACCGGGATTATTGTATTGAACTGGCAAACGCCATTTCTCTGATTATGATGCATCTTTCTCGATTCTCCGAAGAAGTCATTCTGTGGTGCTCTTGGGAATTTAAGTTTATTGAATTGGATGATGCCTTTGCAACTGGCTCTTCCATCATGCCGCAGAAGAAAAATCCGGATATCACGGAATTGATTCGGGGTAAGACTGCTCGGGTTTACGGTGACTTGCAGACACTGTTAGTGATGATGAAGGGCACACCGCTGGCATATAACAAGGATATGCAGGAAGATAAAGAAGCCATTTTCGATGCAGTCGATACCGTGAAGCTGTGTCTGGAAACTTTCATTCCGATGATTGCAACAATGACTGTTCGGAAAGATAATATGCGTGCAGCTGCTGCAAAGGGCTTTATCAATGCAACGGACTGTGCAGATTATCTGGTAAAGAAGGGTATGCCATTCCGGGATGCTTATAAGATTTCTGGTACACTCGTTGCGAAGTGCATTCGGGAAAATCTGACCCTCGAAACCTTACCGCTCGAAGCCTATCAGGAAATGACACCGCTGTTTACAGAGGATATTTACGATGCCATCAGCTTGGAAACCTGCGTAAAGGGCAGAGTTTCTCAGGGTGGCCCTTCTCCAAAGGCAGTTGCTGTTCAGCTGGAACAGGTCAAGAATATTTTAGCAAGCTGGGAATAAGTAAAAATTGCAATGAAAAATCGATTAAAATGGATTGTTCCGCTCTGCCTGCTCGCCGTGCTGGTGTTGGTGCTGGGAGAATGCCTGATTGGTCTGGTTTGGAATCTGGGTATGACAGCTTCTAGAATCTGGCTGATTGTTGTGATTCTGGCAACCTGTGCCGTAAGCGTTTGGCTGGGGCTGCGGAACGAAAAGGAATGAGAAAAGCATGGGCGTAAATGTATTTATTGATGGACAGGCTGGAACAACTGGTCTGCGAATTTTAGATCGGTTTGCAAACCGGAACGATATTACTTTGCTGCAAATTGACCCGGAAAAGCGGAAAGATGCTGCGGAACGGAAACGGTTGATCAACAGCAGTGACTACACATTTTTGTGCCTGCCGGATACAGCAGCCAGAGAAGCGGTTTCTCTGATTGAAAATCCGGATGTGCGGGTGATTGATGCATCCACTGCACACCGTATCCATCCGGACTGGGCATATGGTTTTCCGGAATTATCCGCTGCACATCGGGAGAAAATCCGGACATCGAAACGGGTTGCCGTTCCAGGCTGCTATGCAAGCGGATTTAATGCGTTGGTTTATCCGATGGTGCAGCATGGCATCATTGGTGTAGATTATCCGGTACAGTGCTTTGCAGTTTCCGGTTACAGCGGCGGCGGCAATAAGATGATTGCAGAAATTCAGTCGCCGGATTGTCCGGAAGAGTCAAAAAGCCCTCGGTTTTATGGGCTGGCAAACGATCATAAACACCTGCCGGAAATGCAGAAGATTTCCGGACTGGCAAACAAGCCGATGTTTACCCCGATTGTAGACGATTTCTTCAACGGCATGGTGGTTTGCGTATCCGTACAGTCTGCAATTGCCGGACATTCTGTTACGCCGGAAGCTGTTCATGCAATGTATGCAGAACACTATCAGGGACAGAACTTTGTCAAGGTGATGCCATTGCTCACCAGCGAAGAAATGACACCGTTCAAGCTGTCCTCGAACGACTTACGGGATACAAACCTGATGCAGATTTTTGTATTCGGCAGTGCTGACCAAGTATTGCTGTGTGCACGTCTGGACAACCTCGGAAAGGGTGCATCTGGTGCAGCAGTTCAGTGTCTGAATATTATGATGGGCATTGATGAAACCACCGGACTGCTCTGATGGCAACGTGGGTCATCCATCTGCGGGTAGCGGATGCCTTGCGGAATCGCTGGCAGCCGCTGCAAACGCTGCCGGAATTGCCGTTTGTCGTTGGAAATCTCGCACCAGATGGCGGCGTGGAAGTATCTCCGCATGTCTATGTGCCGGATTCTGCAACGACCCACTGGACACCGACCGGAAAGAAACGGGATATTGATGCAGAGGCGTTTTGTCGGGCATACCTGCAAAATCCAGCATTGACGCCGGAGCAAACGGCATTTTATCGGGGCTATGAAGCCCATCTCCGGACGGATGTGGAATGGATTCGGCAGATTCTAAAGCCGTTGAAGCAGAAGTTGGGCATTGCTCATTTTACCGGAACACCTTATGATGGACTGCTGCGGCAGAATTTGACGTATTTGGAGCAGGCATTTTGCCGACAGGCAAAATCGTTTCCAGCGTGGGAACTGGCACAGCAAACAAAGGCATTTCCGAACGATGTTTTGCCGTATTATGCGGAAGATACACTAACGCTGAAGTTGCAGGAATTGCGGGAGCGATATGCAGAACCCATTGCACCGCCGGAACCGTATTTGGTTACAGCGGAGCAGCTGGATGCATTTGTCCGGCAGACGGTGGAACAGATTATCAGCGTGTGGTGGAAAAAGGAAAATCAATTGTCCTGAAACAGGAGCAATTTTAGAGCAGGCGTTTTGCTGACAGGCAAAATCGTTTCCGAATGATGTTTTGCCGTATTATGCGGAAGATACACGAACGCTGAAGTTGCAGGAATTGCGGGAGCGATATGCAGAACCTGTTGCACCGCCAGAACAGTATTTGGTTACAGCAGAACAGCTGGATGAATTTGTCCGGCAGACGGTGGAACAAATTGTCAGCGTGTGGCAGAAAAAGGAAAATCAATCCTCCTGAAACAGGAGCAATCCAACAGGGAAAGAGGAACAAGCATGAAAGCATTTGAAGGCTATACCTATCTGGATGGCGGAATCTGTGCTGCAAAGGGATTTCAGGCAAGCGGTACTTATTGCGGCATCAAAAAGGCGATGGCTCCGGACAGCAATGAAGGAGAAATCGGCAAGGAAAAAAATGATATTGCATTGGTGGTTGCAGATACCCTCTGTAACACCGCTGCGGTTTATACACAGAATAAAGTAAAAGGTGCACCCATTCTGGTGATGAAGAAGCACCTGGCTGCAACAGGCGGAAAGGCACGGGCTTTGATTGCCAATTCAAAGAATGCCAACACCTGCAATGCAGACGGCGAAGAAAAGGCAGAAGCAATGTGCAAGCTGACCGCAGATGCACTGGGCATTGCACCGGAAGAAGTGATGGTTATGTCCACCGGTGTCATCGGGCAGATTTTGCCGTTAGAGCCAATTGAAAAGGCAATTCCGGTATTGTGTGAAAAGCTCTCTCCGAATGGAAATTTAGAGGCAGCAACTGCAATTATGACCACAGATACTGTTTCTAAGGAAGTGGCAGTTTCCTTTACACTGGGCGGAAAAACTTGTCACCTCGGCGGCATGGCAAAGGGCAGCGGAATGATTCACCCGAACATGGCAACGACCTTGAATTGTATCACCACAGACGCTGCAATTTCTGCGGAACTGCTGCAAACAGCTTTGTCCGATGTGGTAAAGGTAACTTATAACTGTTTGTCTGTCGATGGCGACCAGTCCACCAATGATACTTGTATGGTGATGGCATCCGGTTTGGCTGGCAATGCAGAGATTACCGAACAGAATGCAGATTATGCCGTTTTCCGGCAGGCATTGTATATTGTCATGATGAACCTGACTCGAAAGCTTGCAAAGGATGGCGAAGGGGCTTCCAAGCTGTTGGAATGCACGGTATCCGGTGCAAAGAATTTGGATACTGCTATCATCATTGCAAAGAGCGTGATTTGTTCGCCACTGTTTAAGTGTGCAATGTTCGGAGCAGATGCTAACTGGGGCAGAGTGCTGTGTGCCGTTGGATATGCACCGGCAGAATTCGACATTCACGCTGTTTCTGTAACGCTCGCATCTCGTGCCGGTTCGGTACTGGTTTGTGAACATGGAGCAGGCGTTGCATTCTCCGAAGAAGAAGCAAAGAAAATTTTGCTGGAAGATGAAATTCAGATTCTGGTTTCTGTCGGCGATGGTGCAGGCACTGCAACCGCATGGGGCTGCGACCTGACCTATGATTATGTAAAAATCAATGGGGACTATCGTTCATAAGCGAAAAGAGAAAGGGGACTTTCCAAATGGAGGAAAATTATAATAAATTGCGTGCACAGGTACTGGTAGATGCTCTGCCGTATATTCAGAAGTACAACGATAAAATTGTAGTTGTCAAGTATGGCGGAAATGCAATGACCAACGAAAAACTGAAACAGGCAGTCATGAGCGACATTGTTTTGCTGTCCCTGGTGGGGGTAAAGGTTGTGCTGGTACATGGCGGCGGCCCTGAAATTTCCGATATGCTGAACCGTTTGCACATTGAAAATAAATTCATTGGCGGTCTGCGGTATACAGATAAGGACACGGTCGATGTGGTAAAGATGGTATTGGCAGGGAAAGTCAACAAGGAATTGGTAACACTGTTGAGCCGCAACCGTGGAAAGGCAGTGGGACTTTGCGGGATTGACGGCGATATGCTGCGTGCAGAACGCAAGTTTGGTGCAAATGGCGAAGATTTGGGTTATGTTGGCGATATTACCAGTGTCAATGAACAGCCGATTCTGGATGCACTTTCTAATGGCTATATTCCGGTTATTGCAACTGTTGCATCTGATGAACTGGGACAGACTTATAATGTCAATGCAGATACCGCAGCTGCTCGGATTGCAGCACAGCTGCGTGCAGAAAATCTGATTCTGATGACGGATATTGCTGGATTGCTGCGGAATAAGGATGACCCGTCTACCTTGATTCCGAACGTGAATGTCAGTGAAGTACCGTTCCTGAAGCGGAAGGGCATTATCTCCGGCGGTATGATTCCGAAGATTGATTGCTGCGTGGAAGCTGTTCGGAGAGGGGTTAAGAAAACTGCCATCATTGACGGCAGAGTGCCGCATTCCATCTTGATTGAAACCTTATCCAGTGAAGGCATCGGCACACAGTTTCGTTAAAAACGCCGCAGGCGAATTGCGGTCGAGCTGGCTCAGCTCGGCGAGGTGGATTGTTAAGGAGGGCAAGCTGCCCTCCTTAACGAAGGTTGCAAAAAGTAATATTGAAATCTAAGAGAAACAAGTAAATCGCAATTCGCCATTCTAAAAACAAAAAACTTCCAGTAAGCTGTAATCTAAGAAAGACTGATAACTCAATTGGAAGACGTAACTACTGGCGAACTGCGACAAAGGCAAACAGCGAAGCGTATTTGCCGAACCGGATGCAATCGGTTTTTTCTAAGAGCCACTCTAATATATCTACACCCAGCAACAAAGAAACGAGGACAACATGAAACAACACTGCCCTTCTTGCGGAAAGAAATTTGATTATGAACAGCACGGTTGGATTTGTCCATTTTGTGGGCAAGTCATTCTGGGCAGTACAGAGCAGGCGGTTCACCAACAGGAATCGGCAACATCGCCGCCCACTGCGAAAAAGCCATCACGCAAGCTGAAAAAATTGTCGGTACTTTTCACGGTTGGATTGCTGCTGACGGTGAGCAGTTTCGGATATCGGATTGGAAAGAATCTGATTTATCTGCGGCAGAAGCAGACTTCTGAACCAGTTTCCTATCCAGTGGAAACGATAGAAATGCAGCAGACCATTTCCATTGAACCTTATCAGCTTACCATTCAGCAGGCATATTTGTTTCCGCAAACGCTGATTACTGCACCGAAATCCGGTGAATATCTGGCAGTTTCCTATACGAGTAGCGGAAAAAGTTCGGACAGCAGCATTCAGCGAATCGATGATGTTGCATGGGCAGCGTTAAAACTCGAACAGGCGAACCAGTATATTACGCCGTTGTCGTTGGGCGATGTTACAGGCAGTGATGCAATCTGGAGCGAATTGTCGGATATGGGTGTGGATTGGGAACTACATAACGGAACGGGAATTTTGTTGTTTCTGTTGCCGGAAGAAACGGATTTGGAACAGTTGAATCTTTGTATTTTCGCCGGAACGGAAAGCGAAGATTCCCATCGGTATGCACAGAACGCCGTAGCAGTGCAGACGGTTTATGAAATACCGCTGACTGTGACCGATTCAAGCGATATGGAGGGCATGGGTGTATGAGGATGCGAGTGAAAAAACATGCCTGTGTTCAGAAACACATCCCCAGCATAAAAAAACATCCGCTTGCATGGCTCTGGGTGGCTTTGTGTGTGTTGATTCTGTTGGAATCTCGGGTCTGCGATTGGACAGAGCGACTAGTGGCAGAAAAATCCTCGTTCGAGGGCAGCGGTTCTCTTCAGATTGAACAGGCAATACTCTTTGCAGGGAATGCCGGAGAATCGGATTCTTTGTATGATTTGACGGTGACGCTGCACAATGTCGGCGATACACTGGAAAAATACCTGCCACAGCTTTATGTGATGGAGAGCGAGCAGCCGGATAACAGCAAGATGCATCTTTCTTTGCAGCCAGTTTCGCTCTATGAGGAAATCAACGCTGCTGGCGTGAATAATTATGATATCGACATTTGTATTCCGCCGGGGCAGACGGTAACGGTGTCCTATTTGGTGACGGCATCGGATTATCAGGAAATACAAGCACTGCGAGATGACGGAAAAACAGTATTTGTTTCTCTTTCAAATCGGAAAGCGAAACAAAATGTCTGCGTGCCGTTGCAGTGGATGGAAATAGAAACAGGAGAAAAAGGAGGAATTTGACATGACAACACAGGAAAAGCAAAATCAATATATCATGGGAACGTATGGTCGGTTTCCAGTTGTATTGGAACAGGGTAAGCAGGAATCCTGTCAGGATGAAACTGGAAAGCAGTATATCGACTTCGGCAGCGGCATCGGAACGAATTCTTTGGGCTACTGCAATGAAGCATGGGTCAATGCCGTTTGCAAGCAGGCACAGACCTTGCAGCATACTTCCAACCTGTATTATACAAAGGCACAGGCAGATTTTGCAGAGGCACTCTGCAAGGCAACTGGATATCAGGACTTATTTTTCTGCAACAGCGGTGCAGAAGCGAATGAATGTGCCATCAAGCTGGCAAGAAAGTATAGCTTTGATAAATACGGAAAGGGTCGGCATAAGATTCTGACACTGGTGAATTCGTTCCATGGCAGAACCATGGCAACCCTCTCTGCAACTGGACAGGACGTGTTCCACAACTATTTCTTCCCGTTCTTGGAAGGCTTTGATTATGTCGTTGCAAATGATATTGCCGATTTGGATGCAAAGCTGGATGATACCGTCTGTGCGATTCTGATTGAATATGTACAGGGCGAAGGTGGCGTAATGGCACTGGAACAGGATTTTGTCGATGCTATTTATGACCGTTGTGCAAAGCGGGATATTCTGGTCATGACCGATGAAGTACAAACGGGCATGGGCAGAACCGGCACATTGCTGGCTGGCGAACAGTTCGGACATCATGCGGATGTCGTTACGCTGGCAAAGGGGATTGCTGGCGGTCTGCCGATGGGGGCTTGTCTGGCAAATGAAAAGTGTTCTGGTGTTCTGGATAAGTCCTCTCATGGTTCTACATTCGGCGGAAATCCGGTTTGCTGTGCAGGTGGACTGGCTGTTTTGCAGACACTGACCGCAGATGGTTTCCTTGCAAGCGTACAGGAAAAAGCTGCTTACCTCCGGGAAAAGCTGGCAAAGCTGCCGCATGTACAGGCAGTTACCGGTTTGGGCTTGATGGTTGGTATTCAGCTGGATGCAGAGAAAAAAGCGATTGATGTCGTGAATGCTGCATTGGAACAGGGTCTGTTGCTGCTGACGGCAAAAGACCGGGTACGGTTGCTGCCGCCGCTGACGATTTCCAAGGATGAATTGGATCGTGGCGTTGCCATCTTAGCAGACGTATTGAGTAAATAAGTTTTTAATATCAAAAAAGGAGCGTATGAAGTTATGAAACATTTATTGAAGATGCTCGACCTGAGCGGAGAAGAAATTCTGGAAATTCTGGATTTGGCTGACCAGCTGAAGTATGAACTGAAGCACAGCATTCCGCATCCGTACTTGAAAGGCAAGTCCATCGGCTTGATTTTCCAGAAGGCATCGACTCGGACACGGGTTTCTTTTGAAACGGGTATGTATCAGCTGGGCGGTCATGCACTGTTCCTGTCTGCAAGCGATTTGCAGATTGGACGGGGTGAACCAGTACAGGACACCGCAAGAGTATTGTCCCGGTATCTGAACGGCATCATGATTCGGACATTTGAACAGAAAGAAGTGGAAGACTTAGCAGAATACGGCAGCATTCCGGTTATCAACGGACTGACCGATTTTAGCCATCCGTGCCAGGTGCTCGCAGACCTGATGACCATTCGGGAACGCAAGAGCACGTTTGATGGTTTGAAGATGTGCTTTATTGGGGACGGCAACAACATGGCAAATTCTCTGATCGTTGGCGGTTTGAAAGTGGGCATGGAAGTTTCGATTGCTTGCCCAGAGGGCTATCACCCAGACCCGCAGGTTCTGGAATTTGCAAAGGCATATGGTGACAAGTTCACACTGACAGACCAGCCGCTGGAAGCTGCAAAGGATGCAGATGTTGTAATTACAGACGTTTGGGCATCTATGGGACAGGAAGGCGAAGCAGAAAAGCGGAAGGTTGCCTTCAACGGCTATCAGATTAACGATGATGTAATGGCACAGGCTCATGCAGATGCAATGGTACTGCACTGCCTGCCGGCACATCGGGAAGAAGAAATCACCGAAAAGGTATTTGAAGCTCACGCTGATGAAATCTTTGAAGAAGCAGAAAACCGCCTGCACGCACAGAAAGCTGTTATGGTAAAGCTGATGAAGTAAGCGGATAGTCATAGAAATAGAATTATCGACAAAAAATACAGCCTCGGAGAAATTCCGAGGCTGTTTTTGTTTGCCACGCTATAAAAAATACCCCCCTTTTTTTCAGCAAAAATTGATGTGCTATAATTAGATTCAGAAAACAGAACAAATGTTTTCGAAGAGAGAAAAACCGGAAAAAAGAATGTGGATTTTTATTGCCTATGGAAAGTACTGTTAAATTTCTATATTTTTCTTTTTATCCATGATTTCTCATAACACATTTAAAATCTTTTGTGTATGATTTTAGGAAAGGAAGGACAAGTCGTATGCCAGTTGTGGTTATAGTATTCTGGGAGATGCCAATATGGCTTTTGGTATTGGCTGGGTTATGTGTTCTTGGTGTTTCTGCTTGTGAGTACATCCCCATTATTTGTGCAATCGTTACTTTTTTGATTTCTCTTGTATCTATGAATGTATCTGCTTCTTCTACTTTAGAAAAAAGAAAGGCAGCACAGATAGTCGGATTCAAAAAAGGTTTGCAGTGGGTTATGATGATTTGGATGTCATTTGTTGTGAGTACAATGATGTATGCCGGCATGCAGGGTTATGTTGAAAAGGCAAGTGGAGATGTAATAGGAAGAGCATTTAGCTTTATCGAAATGGGTGTCAATAATATTCCTGTGTTTATTGGTGTTTCGTTTTTTTGTGTTGTGCTTGGAAAGCTGATTGGAGATATTCTTTTATTAAAAAATCCATGGATTGGCATTGGTTCTTATTTCACGATCATTGTTCCAATTGTATTTTATTTTGCATTAAAGGGAGAAGACATGCAGGAATCCAATCAATGCAAACAGATCTTAAAAGATTATATGTTAAAAGTACTTTCTATAATTGCTATAATGTTTTGCATATCAATTGGATGGTAACATTTTATTACAAAAGAAAAGGCTGTGATGCCTTAAAAATGAGATTAGGAGGAAATTCAAATGAAAACTTGTAGAAATTGTGGAAGAGTCAATTCGGATGCTTCACAGCACTGTATTCAGTGCGGAAACCTGTTGCCACAGCAGAGCGATGGTATGGCAATGAACAATGGAATGCCGATGGGTGGTAGTGCACAGCCGAATTTCCAAACGACAAATGTACCAAATGTGACAAATTATGCTCCACCAGTCAAAACTGGCGGACTTTTTCGGAATGCAGGGGCAAAGCTGAAAATATTGGCACTGGTTTTCTTTGTCATTGATATTCTTATTGGTGTTGCTTTGGGGGTTACCTGTTTTATAATTGGGGCAGATTCTTATGAAGGATATATATTTATTATAATCGGAATTGCTGCAATTCTCATTTCACCGTTAATTGGATGGCTGAATGCCATTATGATATACGCATTCGGGGAACTTTGCGAAAATGTCTATGACATCCGCAATCAAAAGCGGTAAAGTAAAAAATTATAATGAACATCATGGAGGAATGTAACATGCAGAACAATAAAAATAATGAACAGATGAGAAGTTGGAACAACCAGAACAGTGAAAATGTCAAAAAAGGTGCAAGATTAAAAGTCATTGCATGGGTTATCTTTGCAATCATTCTGTTATTTGGAGAATTGCTTGGATTTGGTTTGGCAGCTGCCATCAGAAATACTGGCGGTTTTGCTTTTTATTTCATGGATAACATCGGATTGCAGTTTATTATTGGCGTCATTGTGATGATTGCGACACCAATTATCGGCTTTTTGAGTATGATTAAAATTCGTGCGATCGGTGATTTTTATAAAAACATGGGAAAATAAGAAGGAGAATTGAATATGAAGAAAGTGCTTGGAATCGCAACAGCAGTTTTTATGCTTGCCGGCGGTTTGGTGGGATGCGGAAACAATCAGAGTGCAGAAGAACCAGAAACGACGACATCTGCTGCATCTATAGAAACACAAGCGGAAACCGTTGAAACAGCAGAAACAACGACAAGAGCAAATTCAAAAGATGGCTGGGGCAGCATCACTTCCCGTGTGGGGGCAGATACCGGAAACTTTACAAAATTGCGGTGTGGAATGTCCTTGACAGAACTGGCAGATTTGGGATATGGTTCAAAAGAACAGAGTGCAAAGTTTTCCGGAAATCCAGAAGCACAGAGCATGGATCACATTCTGCATTTCTATACAGATGGGGTGACATCGTTTGACTATGCTGGAACGCCAGTAGAAATGGGAACCGATCCAGAATCAAAACAGCCTTATTCTACTTATGTGGATATTTCGATGAACGGTGATACAGGAGAACTCTACTCAGCAAGATATATGATTGGCGTTTCGGAAGAAGATGCCGATACCGCAAGTGCATTGGCGGATGCTCTTTTTGAACAATACGACAATGGCAGCGGTGAACAGACAAGCGAGCATGGTTATTTGATTCCGAATTGTGATACATTCAACGGCAATCTGATTATCTATTATGGAGCAAACACCGACAAAACGCAGAACGCATTCATTTTCCGCATTTATAATGAGGACTATAACAATGCTCCCGATTTCTATCAGGATGGAAATTTGAAAGATAATAACTAAACAGATAAAATGCAGTCGCTCCGGTGAAAATCGGGGCGATTTTTTGATATTTGGGGGAGAAAAGCGGAAAATATACAATTTCTACAAAAAAAGATTAAAAATATGGAAGATTCTCTGCTTGACAAACTGAAAAAGGTATGATATAATAATAAAGCTGTCGCACGAGGAAAGGCGACGTTAAGAAACACGAAAGTGTAGGTAAACCGGAAGTGGAAAGCTGAGGAACACCGATGCAGGGAGCAGGGTGCAGCGAAGCGGAAGGGAAGAAACTTAACGGAAGCTTAGATGTGAGATGGCAAAGAAAAGATTGTATGCATTTCGTTGAGATGTTAAGCAAGGATAGATTGAAAAGAACTTGTGTTCACAATTTATTTACTTGACAAAATCGAAGAGATGTGATATAATAAAGAAGTTGCAGCGGAGAAATGAGAATTTCGAAGATGCAACGAAAAGAACAGAGTCTGGAAGAACTTCATGAAATGTTAAAAACATTCACAAAAAGTTCACTTGACAAAAGTTCGAAAGTATGATATAATATAAAAGTTGCAGCACGAAAGTGAGGCAATGAAAAAAGTTATATCAAGTACGGTATCTTGAAAATTGAACAATGCACTACAAGTACAAAAGACCCTTGAAATTCAAGAGAGCGTCAGAGAAGACGATAAAAAACACAAAACAAGTCAGTGAGTAACTGACAGGATCGATATAAACAGATTTATCTGTGTATATACAACTTTACTAAAGAGTTTGATCCTGGCTCAGGACGAACGCTGGCGGCACGCCTAACACATGCAAGTCGAACGGAGAAAATGATTTCGGTTGTTTTCTTAGTGGCGGACGGGTGAGTAACACGTGAGGAACCTGCCTCTGAGAGTGGGATAGCTTCTGGAAACGGATGGTAATACCGCATAATATAGCGAAACCGCATGATTTTGCTATCAAAGTATTTCGCTCAGAGATGGCCTCGCGTCTGATTAGATAGTTGGTGAGGTAACGGCTCACCAAGTCGACGATCAGTAGCCGGACTGAGAGGTTGAACGGCCACATTGGGACTGAGACACGGCCCAGACT
>OGRM01000497.1_pt1 | contig 34463 bp, 21 predicted proteins | sample 1553491 | NCBI WGS metagenome assembly OGRM01 (sample SAMEA2580110, study PRJEB22360) | human gut metagenome | biome: human gut; feature: human-associated habitat; material: faeces | place: Denmark | collected 2008/2010
GTTGTATTAGGATTATTGACAAAAACTCAAAGGGGTGTTATTGCTGAATAGTTACCCAAAAGGGACGTTTTTGTGAAAAAACAAGTATTTTTGCATTTCCTAGGTGATAATGCAAACGTCAACTTAGGCAAAGTAAAGAAAGATAGAGAATAAAAGTGTTTTAACCCAAAGCTTCTCCCAATGTGGAAACTAAGGACGATAGTTGATAAAACTCCAGTACCGCATTGGTGTTGCTTAGCTGGTACTGGAGTTTCATTCGGCTGGTACTGGAGTTTCACTTGGCTTCCATCGCAGTACCACTCGTGTGGGATGGTGCATGGACCTAATTGATGGTTTTGCTTGCTTTCTATATGCTATATCGTTCCTATTATATATAGGAAATTAGGGACACCCTATATGGTGTATAGGCACTCTCGACAACGCTATCCTGTGCCCCCTCAAGACAGGGCCACATAGACCGCATGGCTCTCACGCTTCTCGGGAGGCGGGAGCTTCATGTAGTCGCCGTAGAGGTCTGTCAGATAGGCGTCGTAGTCGTGGGGAGCAGGAAACTCCACGCCTTCGAACGTGATTTTTCCCAAAGGCTTGATGCTTGCCTTGTCGAAGGAGACACCGCGCCCGTTGAGGATGGGAATGTCGCTGTAGCGACCTTTGGGGGCGAGACGGCAGACCAGTTTCCACAGTCCGCTGCAGATCATCAGTTTGGCTCCAAACCAGAAAAACTCGGCAAAGGACCGCAGGGAGTAGGTGTGGCTATGGTGGAGGATGGCATTGCTCTTGGAGATGCCCTTCGTCAGCCGCTTGATCCATTTGCGGGAGATGTTGGGATAGTCCTCCATCGGGAATATATCGACGAAGATGCCCTTGGCGTAGGGTAGGGCGAAGCTGTCGCCGGGTTCGATATAGAGCGAGTTCAGGTCGCGTATCTTCACGATCGGCTCTTTGCTCCCTGGGTCCGTCCTCGGCGACTGTAGGAAGAGGTGGGGCGGCAGTTCCTTGGGCGCGACCTCCTCGAAGCGGTGCTCGTCCTCTACGGACATGGCGATGTCGATGTCGTCGTCCCAGGGAATGAATCCCTGGTGGCGCACCGCGCCCAGCAGCGATCCGCCGTCCAGCCAGTATTCGATATGGTGCTTTTGGCAGATGCGGTCGATCTCTTTCAGTATCTCCAACTGGCGCAGCTGGCAGGCGCGGAGGCTCTGTCGGATGTTCTCCTTGAGATATTCCTGATATTTTTCCATTCCTTTGTTCTTATTTGAGTAGGTAATCGACGAGCAGGCTGCCGTTGTACACGAGCAGATAGACCGTCAGGAGCATGATGATGATGCGCAGCGGCTGTTGCAGGCGAGGCTGGACGCACCGCAGCAGCATGGCGATGGCGATGGGGATGATAAACATCCAGTGGGCCGACATGATATAGACCTCGTTGAGGCCGAAGCCCAGCACGACATGGAGCAGCAGGTCGCAGCCAAACCATGATAGCAGCAGGAGCATCAGTCGGGTGCGGAGTCCACAGAGGATGCCGCCCATGAAGAGCAGCACCACGAGCGCCTCTATGCCATACTGCCACCAGTAGTCGTAGCCGACGATGGCGGGCCGATCCACGCTATAGTCTTTCAAGAGTTCTTTCTGATGAAACTGTAGTCCCTCGCCGAAGAGGTTCTCGACGATGGCAGGTCCGCGCGAGGCCGTGATGTTGGTCTGCTGCAGCAGGAAGTTGTCGGCGATGGGCTTTCCCTTTCGTGCCTTCATCTCCTTGTCGTGGGCCGCCAGTTTCGCCTTGAGCGTGCTGTCCTTCTGCATCTTCTTGGCCAGCACCGCCTTGCCCCGTGCGTCCACGGGTTTGATGATGGTCTCGTTCTGCCAGTAGCCTGCTCCCACGAAGAGAAGCGCGGGTACGATGACCACCGCCAGCACCGTCATGGGGCGGAAGATCCGTTTGCCCCGGACAAAGAGCGAGGCCAGCCACGACTTGGCAATGTTGCTCAGCGTCGTACCTCCCGTGAGGGTGGCGAGCAGCGACACCAGCCAGAGCGGTTGCGGACGCGGCGACGTGGCAAGCCAGAGCGTCAACAGCAGGAGGAGGAGCGAAAGGCAGAAATGGTCGGGGACGATCATCGTCAGCATCACCATAGCGAAGGAGAAGAACAGCGTGGTGATCCAATGGGCGTCGGCACGCCCCACGCCTACGCGGTCGCGCAGGATGCGGTAGAGGAAGATGAGGGAATAGACCCCTGCGAAGATTGTCAGTGCCGAGACGAGGAAGACCGCCGAGTTGTGGCCGGTCAGCGGACGCAGTGCCTGGTTGGTCCAATAGAGGGGGTAGAGGAGGATGGCAAAGAGCGGGTGGCGCAGCATGTCGTAATAGATGCGCGTGCAGGAGACGAAGATGTAGCTGTAGTTGTCGAAGCCCGAGAGGTGCATGTGGTTGTAGAATACACTCCAAAATCCCAACTTCCCTCCTTTGAAAAAGGAGGCGGGATAATAGGCCCACAGCAGCCCGTGAAGCCCCAGTAGCATCACGAAGGAGGACAGGGCGAGCCAGCGCTCCTCCCGTCTGATCTTAAATAGATTTTGCATCGGACTTCCCTTTTATCTGTTCTACCATTCTATTTGCTCTCTTCTTGTTAATGTTCCTTTTGTTTACTCGCTTCTTTTTTACGCTCTTCTTGATTGCGAGTGCAAAATTACTCATTTATTCTGAAAGCAGGCAAGTTATCCCGAAAATGTTTGGCCATTCCGTTGATTATGAGTACCTTTGCAGCCCAAAAGCGGAACGAGACCATCCAGGCGGGTTCTTCAGTGGGTTCATAATGGTGGATGGGCGGCATTCCGTAGGATAATAAAATCAACTCACAACACATTGAAGACATTTGAAGAATTGGGCGTTTCTGAACCGATCAGAAAGGCCATTGAGGAGTTGGGCTTCGTACAGCCGATGCCCGTCCAGGAGGAAGTGATCCCTTATCTTTTAGGCAACCGCAACGACGTCATTGCCCTCGCCCAGACGGGTACGGGCAAGACGGCAGCCTTCGGCATTCCCCTGCTCCAACGTATTGACACCGACAGCAAGGAGACGCAGGCCATCGTGCTCTCGCCGACCCGCGAGCTCTGTCTCCAGATTGCCGACGATCTCAACGCCTTTGCGCGCTATATCCCCCATGTCCATATCGTCCCCGTCTATGGTGGCGCAAGTATCGAGGCACAGATTCGTTCGCTCCGTCATGGCGCACAGATCATCGTGGCTACCCCGGGCCGCCTCATCGACTTGATGCATCGGGGCAAGGCGCGCCTCGACAACGCCCGCAACGTGGTGTTTGATGAGGCTGACGAGATGCTCAACATGGGATTCCAAGACTCCATCACCGAGATTCTCGAAGGCATTCCCGAAGAGCGCAATACGCTGCTCTTCTCGGCCACGATGAGCCGCGAGGTGGAGCGTGTGGCCAAGGGCTACCTCCACGACTACAAGGAGATCGTGGTCGGCAGTCGCAATGAGGGTGCGGAGAATGTGAACCATGTCTATTACATGGTCAACGCGAAGGACAAATACCTGGCTCTGAAGCGTATCGTGGATTTCTATCCGAAGATCTACGCCATCGTCTTCTGCCGCACGAAGCGCGAGACGCAGGAGATAGCCGACAAGCTGATACGCGATGGCTACAATGCGGAGTCGCTCCACGGCGACCTCTCGCAGCCGCAGCGCGACCTGACGATGCAGAAGTTTCGCAGCCACCTCACCCAGATACTCGTGGCAACGGATGTGGCCGCGCGTGGTCTCGACGTCGATGACCTGACGCACGTCATCAACTACGGACTGCCCTCCGATATCGAGAGCTATACTCACCGCAGTGGCCGTACGGGTCGTGCGGGCAAGAAGGGTACGAGCATTTCTATCATCCACAGTCGCGAGCGCTCCAAGATTCGGTCTATCGAGAAGGAAATCGGCAAGGCCTTTGAGGATGGAACCCTCCCCACGCCGGAGGAGATCTGCAAGAAGCAGCTCTACAAGCAGATGGACGCCATCCTCAAGACGGATGTGGACGACGACCTGATCGCACCCTATATGGAGGATATCAAGCGCCAGTTTGAATATATTGATAAGGAGGACATCATCAAGAAGATGGTCACCGTGACGTTTGGTCGTTTCCTCGACTACTACAAAGATGCCCCCGAGATCGAGAAGCCCAATGTGAAGGGTGCCCGCAAGGAGCGCGACGGCGAGGCCAAGGCCAAGCGGACCAAGGGCGGGAAACCCGAGGCAGGCTATGCACGCCTCTTCATCAACCTCGGTAAGATGGATGGTTTCTATCCTGGCGAGGTGATGCAGTTTGTCAACAAGCACGTCCATGGACGCCAGGAGGTGGGCCATATCGACCTCTTGGCGCGCCAGAGCTATATCGAGGTGCCGCAGGAGGATGCCGCGATGGTGATGAAGGCCCTCGACGGATCGGTCTATAAGGGCCGCAAGGTGCGTTGCAATGATGCCAACGAGGGGCGTCCGCAGCGCGAGGACCGCAAGGAGGCGCCGCGCCGCACGTCTCGTCCGGGCAAGTCCTCATGGGGCGAACGTGGAGACCAAGGCCGTCGTCCGGGCCGTTATGATCGTGAGCGTCCGTCGCGCCGTGCCGCCAGTGTGCCGATGTACAACGACCAGTCCACGAAGCGCCACTATAAGAAAGACGACTGGAAGATGCTCATGAATGGCAATGCCGGTGGTAAGTTGCGTGGCGATGAGCCCGACTTCAGCGAGGAAGGATGGGCCAGACGCTATCCGAAGAAGCGCTAAGGCGTCGTAGTGGACCGCATCGGCGAATGATGCTTTAGTATGAAAAAAACAAGTGGCCATGAGACCGTCCTGTTGTGGATGGTTTCATGGCCACTTGGTTTGTCGGCGCTTGTTGGCTGCGGGCTATTTCTTTTCCAGTTCCTGAAGACTCTCCATCTTCTTCGTCTCAAGAAATTCGTAGATGCCACACAGGTGCTCGCATACGCGGCCGTGGCCAAACTCATACACCTTGCTTACCAGGCCGTCGAGGAAGTCGCAGTCGTGGCTCACCACGATGAGGGTGCCGTCGAAGTCCTGCAGTGCTTGCTTCAGCACGTCTTTGGTACGGAGGTCGAGGTGGTTGGTAGGCTCGTCGAGGATCAGTAGGTTGACAGGTTCCAGCAGAAGCTTCAGGATAGCCAGGCGGGTGCGCTCGCCACCGGAGAGCACCTTCACCTTCTTCGTGGAGTCCTCTCCACCAAACATAAAGGCGCCCAGAAGATTGCGTATCTTGTTGCGCACCTCACCCTTGGCCACGTCGTCTATGGTCTGGAAGACCGTGAGCTCGCCGTCGAGCAGCGAGGCTTGGTTTTGGGCGAAATAGCCGATCTGCACGTTGTGGCCGAGTTGTAGATGGCCTTCGTTTTGCAGTTGGCCCATGATACACTTCACGAGGGTCGATTTGCCCTCGCCATTGCGACCCACAAATGCGATCTTGTCGCCTCGCTCCACGGTGAGGTTCACACCGCTGAAGATGGTTTTGCCGTCGAACGCCATCGCCACGTCGCTCATCTGCACAGGGTAGCTGCCACTGCGTGGACTGGGCGGAAACTTCAGGCGCAGGTGGCTCGTGTCCTCCTCGTCCACCTCGATGAGTTCGAGCTTTTCGAGCATTTTTACGCGGCTCTGCACCTGGAAGGTCTTCGAATAGGTGCCCTTGAAGCGTTCTATGAAGTCCTTGGTCTCGGCGATCATCTTCTGCTGCTCCTCGTATTGCTTCATCTGTTGCTCACGGCGCTCCTTGCGCAGTTCGAGATAGTGGCTGTAGGAGGCCTTGTAGTCGTAGATGCGCCCCATGGTCACCTCGATGGTGCGCGTGGTGATCTTATCGACAAACTTGCGGTCGTGGCTGATGACGACCACGGCTTTGGCGCTGTTGCAGATGAAGTCTTCCAGCCAGCCGATAGACTCGATGTCGAGGTGGTTGGTGGGCTCGTCGAGGAGGAGCACGTCGGGCGACTTCAGTAGGAGTTTCGCCAGTTCGATGCGCATGCGCCAGCCTCCCGAAAACTCGCTTGTCGGACGGTTGAAGTCTTTGCGCTCGAAGCCCAGGCCGAGGAGCGTCTTCTCCACGTCTTCCTCGAAGTGGGTCATGTCGATGGCGTAAAACTTCTCCGAGAGGGTAGATACCTGCTCGATGAGTTGCATGTATTCGTCGCTCTCGTAGTCGGTGCGCGTGCTGAGCTCGTTGTTGATGCGGTCTATCTCTGCCTGGATCTTGTGGAGGTGGGCAAAGGCCTGGCACGTCTCCTCAAACACGGTGCGTCCGTCTTCCGTCATCAGATGCTGAGGCAGGTAGGCAATGACGCAATCCTTCGGAGCGGTGATGGATCCACGCGTGGCCGTGCGGACGCCTGCTATGATCTTGAGCAGCGTACTCTTACCTGCTCCATTTTTGCCCATGAGGGCGATGCGGTCCTTCTCATTGATCTGGAAGGAAATGTCTTTGAACAAGGTGGTGCCGCCAAACTCGACGGTCAGTCCATCTACTGTGATCATGTCGGATTCTTGATATTTCTTTTGCTTTTAGTTTTTTCCTCCCATTATCTTTCTCAGTACAAACCAGGCGTGCATGGCCACGGTGGTGAGGAGGCCGTAGTGGCGGCGCATGACTTCAAACCGTTCGCGGAGTGACGCTTTGTGGTGGAGGGTGGTCTGTCCCTCCTCCATATAAAATGTGGTGACGGCAGGGATGGGGGCGAGCAACTGTCCTCTTTCTGCCGCTTTCTTCATGATGCGGATGCACCAGTCCACGTCGGCCGAGTAGCGGAAGTGGGTGTCGTAGGGAGTCTCGCGGGCTATGTCGAGGCGTGCGTAGAACGACTGGTGGCAGACCAACATCCCGTGGCGAAACGATCGCCATGTCAGTTTGCCCGTTGGGTGCAGCTTTCGATGTCGCAAGAAGCGGCCTTCCCCATCCACGATGTCGGTGTCGCCATAGAGCACGGCAGGCTTTTGTCCGTCTGCTGCCGTCTCTGCTGCGTGTGCCGCCATTGCCAAGGTTTTGGGAAGGGCGAAGATGTCGCCCGCGTTCATATAGACGATGTAGTCGCCCGTGGCCAGTCGCAAGCCCTTGTTCATCGCGTCATAGAGCCCCTTGTCCGGTTCCGACAGGATGCGGACCTCATGTCCGTTGTCAGCCTGGTCAGACTGCTCCTTGTACTTTTCGGCCATGGCTACCGTCTCGTCTTTCGACGCTCCGTCCACGATGATGTGCTCCACTCCCTTGTAGGTCTGGCGCGCCACGCTGTCGAGGGTGCGTTGCAGCACGGGGGCTGCGTTGTAGGTGATGGTGATAACGGAGAAAACTACACTCATAATCCACACTTTTTGTAGGCCAAAGCCTGATTATATACTTCTATATAGCGCATGGCGACCGACCGCTGGGAGTATTCCCTGCGCACCTTCTCGATGGCTGCTTGGCTCAGGGCGGGGTAGTCGGCCTCGCTCATCACCCAGTGGATGCCCCTGGCCAAGTCTTCCGCGTCACGGTATTGCGCCACATAGCCGTTTTGCCGATGGTCTATCATCTCGGGAATGCCGCCCACCTTGAAGCCCACGCAAGGCACGCCACACGCCATCGACTCCATGATGGTGTTGGGCAGGTTTTCGTCGAGCGACGGAATCACGAAAAGGTCGGCTGCGTTATAGACTTCCACGATCTTCTCTTCGTCGCTCACATATCCCAAGGGAAAGGAGGGAAGCGACAAGCGGCCCACCACCTCGTCGGCATGACCGCCAAGGATGGCGATGACGGTGTCCTCCAGCATGGAAGGATATTGCTTTGTGAGTAGCGCAATGGCCTCCGCAAAATAGGCGATACCCTTGCGCTCCAGCGTCACGCGTTGTGAGACAAAGAGGATGACGCGCTTGTCCGTGGGCAGTCCGCAGCGCCTTCGTGTTTCGGCCTTGTCCATTTTCTTGTAGCGTTGCGTGTCGATGGGGTTCGGGATGCAGGCCACGCTCAGCCCTTTCAGCAGACCGCTCTGCTTGGCTTGTGCGCCCAACCATTTGCTGCAAGCCACAAAGTGGATGTTGCTCCCTTCGTAGAGTGCCTTCTTCCTATTGAAGATGCGTGCAGCCAGGTCCTTGCCGTTTTGAGGCTGGGGCAGGTATTTGCAGCGGTGGCAGCCTCCCATATAGGCCCGGCAACCGAGGGTGACGTGGCAGATGCCCGTGGCAGGCCATAGATCGTGCAGGGTCCAGACGACGGGCTTGCCACTGCGGAGTATTTTTCGTATCGAGGCCAGCGAGAGCATGCCTTGGTTGATCCATTCCAGTTGGATGACATCAGCCTCTCGAAATGCCGGCAGGGTGGTGATGTCCGTACCCGCATTGGCCAAGTCCAACTCGAACAGATGGTCTCGCTGGAAATGCAGATGCCAGAAGACACACCACCGTTCCCACAGAAAATGGATGCGTTGGCGTAGCTTCCCTGGCATTTCCACGACCGTCGGGTCGTCTGTCTCCTTGTGGGCTACCAACATTCTGGCTTTCAGTCCATTGTTGCTGAGTGCGTCTTTCAGTCGCCGTGAGGCTACCGCTGCGCCCCCTGCCCGTTCGCTGGTGTTGATAATCAGTACCTTCATGCTTTATCCCGATTTTGAGCAACAAAGGTAATGCAAAAGAATGGAACAGCCAAGGCTGAACGTATAAAAATAACTGTTTGTGAGCACATAGGATTGATATAAATCAAGTATTTGAATAACGGACTTTTTTTTAGGCCTTTTTTGTTGGTGGAAATCGCAGAACATCGTACCTTTGCATTGTCAAAAGGTTAATAGATTGTTTAGGTTAGTAGTAATAGATTTAGGTTTTTAGTTATTTTATTAAGGTAAAAGTTTAACAGATTCATTTGGGATGACAAAGGAAGCCGCGAGGATTCCTTGTAATCGAAGGATTTTTAGTTAAACATACGTTACTAAGTACACGCCAGGGCTTGCGAAAGTCTTGGCGTTTCGTTTGTATATACCTCTTGACTTTTCCATCCTCTTGCTTCTTCACGGTTCCCCGACCTATTCGGATCACTGTGTATCTTGTCGTCATGTCGGAGAAAAGAAAGCCGGCCCGATTAGCCATTTCTGACTAATCGGGCCGGCCGATATGTTTGTGCATTTACCTTTCGAGGAAGGAGCGAGGTGCCCCCTTTCTCGAGGCGTCAAGGCGACAGCGTGCTTACTTCACGACAACCTTCTCCACCTTGTTGCCCTGCTTGACGATGTAGAGGCCAGCGGGGAGCGACTTGGTGCTGTTGCCAACGAGTGCGCCAGAGGTGCTATAGACCTCCACCTTGCCATTGGCAGCGTTGGTGTTGCCAACGGTGCTGATGCCGTCCGGGTCTGCAGAAGCAGAGTTGGACGGAGCAGCGTTGCCGACATTGTACAGAGCGACAACGTGATACTTGTCCTGCTCGGTACCCTCTGCATCAACGAAGCTGAGGTCGGTCGTCTTGTTGGCGATCAGCGAAGTGTTGCGATAGACGTTGTAACCAACGATCTGGAGCGGAGCACTCTCGTAGGTCACGTCATCGACCATGAAGCCAGCGGGCTCGAAGCCAGTCGGGTTCACAGGCACCGTAGAGGTGTGGACGATAGAGAAGTACTTGGCACCCTCGGGCAGATCCACCGTGTGCTTAGCCCAGTTCACGTTGTCAGAAGCCTTCTCGCTATAGATCTTCGTGAAGTGGTTGGAAGCCTTGTCTGTCGTAGAATAGGCGACATAGAAGTCCTCGGCGCCATAGTTGGCGTTGTCACACTGCGGAGCCTTGACGTAGAACGTGATGGTCTGAGCCTTGCCAGAGAGCTCCGGAGAGATGAGCCAGTCGTTGTTGCCGTTGGCGGCGCTACCGAGGTTACCGAAGCTCAGCAGAGCCTGGTCGCTCGTGCGGCCACCGAAGAGCACCTTGAACTGTGCGGTCAGGTCCTCGCTCATACCGTGGGTCGTACCGTCGCAGTTGAAGACCGTATAAGCATACGGAGTACCGTTGCCCGGGAAGGAAATGCCACCGAAGACGTTTGTGCGCTCGCCGTCAGCATCGAAGAGTGTCCAGGGGTTGATGTCGTCCGTGAGGAACTGTGCGTAGGTGTCGAAGCTCTCCGTGATCGTTAGGTTGTCCACGGCGGGAGCAGACCAAGTCAGCTCGATACCGTTGTTGGCCTTGGCAGCCTTGAGGTCGTTGATGCCAGGATAGGGAGCGGTCACCACCTTGACGGTGCTCTTCTCAGAGATGTTGTTCTCCTGGTTCTCGTCGTCGGCCCACTCAGCCTCGCCCCAAACCTGGAAGTTCTCGCTATAGAAGGGCACGGTGTAAGAGAGCACATAGTCCTTGGAGTCGCCCGGAGCGATCGTGCCACTCTCGGTCGTCATCGTCTTGCCGTCGCTCGTGTGGAGCTTCACGCTGAAGCCCTCGGCGTTCTCCAGACCCACGTTGCGGACGTTGATGGTCACGTCGGCGTTCTCACCACCTTGTACGTGGAGCGGAGCAGAAATCGTCGTCACGACATTGTAGTCGATAGCGTCGTTGATGTTGACATCATCGACCATGATGTTCTCGCCATCAGAGATAGCGTGGATGATCACGCGGCCATAGCCGTTCTCCTTCTTGAAGTCCTCGTCAGAGCAATCCACGTTGACGGTTCTCCAACCCGGCATACCCTCCAAGGTGCTGTAGTCAACCTCGGCAGCCAGCTTCATCTTCTGACCGTTGACGTCGAGATAGACCTGGAGCTTGCTCTTGCTGCCCGGATAAGCATAGTACTGGAAGGAAAGGCGAGCGTTCGTAGCCTTGCCCATAGCCATCTTCGGGCCGAAGATAGAAGCCTCGTCGCCACCCTTGGCCGGGGTGAACATCAGAGAACCCTCGTCATCGTCGGCAGACTGGCTGGAAATCTTGAAGTGGTTCTTCGTGTCGTTGTAGCTGGCAGACCAGGGACCGTTCTCCCATTTGCCGTAGGGCCATGACTCAGAGAACGGGAAGTCGTACGGCGTACCGTAGAAGAACGGATCGGCGAAGGCCGTACCACCGAGGTGCTCCTCGTCGAAGTAGGCCACGACCTGGTAGATCTTATGGCTTTGTGAGCCCGTGAGAGGAATTTCGTTGAAAGTATATTCTGTGTCAGTCAAGCCCTCGACGATCGGCGTCTGGTAGATACCCTCGAAGATGGCATACTTCACGTTGGAAGCATCGATATAGCCGCCGCTTGCACCCTTGGTGACAGGCTCCCACGTCAGCTTGATCGTGCCGTCGAGGTTGTCATAGACATTGACCTTGGCAGACGTGCCCGGATACTCCTCGCCACCGACGTAGATGGAAGCCTCGGCCTTGGCAGAACGAAGGTCGCCTGCGTTGGTATAGACCGTGTAGGTGTGGTTGCCCGTGGTCACGTTGTCGTCCGTCCACTCAATCTTCTGGCCCGGAGTCGGGTCGGAGATGGTCTGGATGGGCAGGGCGTAATTGTCACGATAGATGGTGGCGCTGGTGAGCGAAGTCAGGTCGCGGTCCGTGATGTCCTTGGTCGGAGCGGTGAACTCCACCTTCACCTTCTGTGCGCCGCTCTCATCGGCGGTGAGCTTCAGGTCGGAGACAGCCACCGGCGTGCCAGCCGTATTGGCGGTCACGCTGACCTTCACCTTATGGAGCATGAGGTAGCCCGGCTGGTCGCTGACAGCGTGGAAGCCGATGCGGTAGTTGCCAGAGACAGTCGGCGTGAAGACAGCCTTCACGACGGTAGCACCACCCGAGAGCGTCAGACCCGTGATGGGCGTGGCAGGCACTATCTCAGTGTAAGTCGTGGGATCGTCGCCCGTACCGAAGGCTACAGCCATGCGCTGGGCAGCGCCGTTGAAGGCACCACAGAAGGCACCCGTCTCGAGGGTGTAGGCCGTACCAGCCGTCAGCGTGAGGGGAGGAGAGACGAGCCAGTCGTCAGCCGTCACGGTAGCGTTGGCGCCATCGTACGTGGGCATACCTGTGCCCAGGTCGTCCCATGTGTGGTTGTCGTTGTTGTTGTCCTCGACAGTCCACACGTCATTCTTGAGCAGGCTGGTCAGGGATGCCCAGCTCTCACTGTAAGAGTTGCTCTCCGTCACGGTGAATGGCGAGCCCGTGGAAGCGGTCTGCGCCAAAGCCGCAGTCGGAAGGCCTGCTACTGCGAGCAAGCTACCGAAGAGCCATGATGATAATCTTTTCTTCATAAAATGTATTCTGATAGTTTTGGAAGTAATCTATAATGTTATTTGGTCAGTTCTTCCAAGGCGATCAGACCGCCTTGGAAGAACTGGCGGAAAAATCCGTGTGTAGAGAATGCGCTTTACTTGTTGATGCGCTTCGTACCGTTCTGGATGACTACGCCCTTGTAGTCCTTGTTGACACGCTGACCAGCCATGTTGTACATCGGAGCATCAGCATCCTTCTTCTCCACCTTGGCGCTGTTGACGGCAGCCGTGGCGTCGCCCTGCACGATGGTGATCGGACGGGTAGAGACTACACCCTTGCCATGGATGAGCACGGTGCAGCTGCGGCCCTCGCAGTCGGCGGGAAGCGGATCGCAAGTGAAGGAGATGACGGTCAGGCCAGCATAGCTGTAGCCCTCCTGGTCAACGGTGTAGCCCTTCACCCAGTCGGCCAAGCCAGAGAGGGTGTACTCCTCCTTCTTGTTGTCGCCGTACCAGCTGCCGTTCACTTGGGCTACGGCACCCTCGAAGGTCTGGTCGGGAGAAGCGGTCGTGATACCGTGCTTGCCATCATTGTCCATCTGGACGAGACCGTAGTCGAGAGAGTCGGTCTCTGAGATATCGACGAAGCCGTTGGCGAAGTCGAACTTACCCGTGAAGGAAACGCTCATGGCGATGTGGTTGTTGCCGTAGATGTTGGCGGTAGTCTCCTTGCCATCAGCAGAGATGACGCAGAGTGCCGGATCCAGCACGTCGTTATAATAAGGAATCTCCGTGCCCTTCAGACCCAGATCGACACCCTCCTGGTCGAAACCGCGAACGACGACAGCAAACTCTTCGTCGATCAGCATGCCACCTTCCTCGATGGGGAAGACAGCAGCCCACTGATGGAAGACGTTACCATCCTCGTCCTCGACGTCCTCCTGGGCTTCGAGGTCGGAAGCCTTACACTTCATCTCGGCGAGCACCTCGCTTCCGGGCTTCTTTCTGCCCTCGGCGGTCGTCTCGACATTGGTGATCATCAGCGTCAGCTCCGTGCCCTCGGGCAGCGGGTTGTCGCTCTTGGAGATGGCGGGCAGGAAGACGTCGGTGATCCACAACGGAGCAGCCGGCTTCTCCAGCACCTGCTGTACGCCACAGACGGTGTAGGCGCCGCTGGAGACGGTACCAGAACCAAAGAGGTAGCCGTTGTCCATGCCACCGAGGCTGTAGGCGTTGACCTTGTCGTCGGTGAACTGGAGAGCGCGCTCGAACGACTCGTTCTCGTTCTGCGTGCCGCTCTTCATGCGCGGGTACCAATACATAACAGCGGGGAGGTCCTGATCCAGCGGACCCCAGTGGTAGTTCTCCTCAGAGAGAACGAAGCTATCCTTGGCGCAAACGAGGGTGGGGAGAGCGTCAGCACCATTGAAGCGGCAAGTCACATAGAAATTGCCGTCATTGTCGGTAGAGTAGAAACGGCCCTGCTTGCCCGTGCGGTCGAAAGAGTTGCAGTTGCCCATCATGTCATAGACGTTCTGATGCCAGAAGGTCTGCGTACCCGGTGCGGCAACAGGCACAAACTTCACCTCGTAGTTGCCCGGGGTGTAGAGGTAGCTCGTACCAAACATTTGACCGTTCTTCGGTGTGGCCTCAAAAGGAAGGCCGGCGGGCTTGAGATAATAGACAGACTTTTGGTCAGCCTTGTTGGGCTGGGCGCCTACGCGAACTGCCTTTCCCTGAGGAAATGCAGTCGAAGCTGCGGCTGCAATGGCAGCGGTAAAGAGTAACTTTTTTACCATACGTTGTTTGAATTTAGATTTTACTTGATTATTTCTGGTGGCAAAATTAGGAATAAAAAAAATAATAGAAGAGGAAACAAGCTTTCTGCATATACAGAATTGCGTGAAAAAGAAATTATTTCTTGCCACGTCGTAAAATAGAAAATGGAGAATAGAGAGTGGCCTTGAGTGCTTTCGGATTGAATGCTTGTCATAAAAATATAGCAATCGGATTGCTGAAAAAGACGTTGATGGTCCGTATTCTGCCTGTTTTATGCACTTTTTTTACGCAAAATCGTCCCTCCTTTCCGTGTTTAAGTAAAAATAACACGTGCCCCCTCGGTATCTAATAAATAATGAGTAAATTTGCAAATGATACCCTGTCTGTGGCCGTCAAAGGCCGATAAGGCAGGAAAAAGTGGCAGCGTAGGCCCATGGCCTCTTCGGTGTCGCCTACGTTTCATTGAAAAAGCCTTTATGATAACAACATACCTCCAACGGATCATCACGCTTGTCGTCTGCTCGATGGCGCTTGCTTCGACTGCCTGTGCGCGTAGCACCCAGGCGGCTTCGTCGCCTGCCAAGGGATCTACGGTCAAGGCGGCCCGGTCGGCCCAGCCTAAGACGGTTCATGTGCCCGCCCATTTGGCCAAGCGGACGGATGCCGAACTGGCTACCTTGGGCGACCAGTTGCTTGACAAGAATCTTCTCGATAGTGCACTGCTGTGCTTCGAGGTGGTCAATGCGCGCGAGGCCGACGGCGACCGTGTCCTCTATGCCCACACCCTCCACCACGCCGGCCTTATCTATTACCGCCAGGGTATCTATGGCAAGGCGATGGAGCGCTACATGAGCAGTCTGCAGATCTGCGAGGAGGACAACTTGGAGCGGGAACTCTCCACACTTTACAAGAATATAGGTAATGTCTATAGCATGTTCCACGACTTCGACCAGAGTTCCGCGCTCTACAAAAAGTCGCTGGCCCTGGCCCGCAAGTTCAAGGACTATGCGCTGGAGAATATGGCCCTCAACAATCTTATCTTTGCCTATACCGACAAGACGCCCCTCTCGCAGTATCGCCGATGGCAGCAGGAGATGCTCGTCCATCCCGAGAAGCGCGTCCGCTACGACTACGACGTCTTCATGACCGAGGCCCAGGTTCTCATCTACGAGCGTCAGCCCCGCAAGGCCATTGCCGTGCTCCGCAAGGCCGTCGATTACTGCCTGAAGCACCATCTTCAGCCCATCAGCCTTGCTTCTTCCTATGGCACGATGTCGGCCATCTTTCTTCAGCTCGGCCAGCGCGACTCGGCCCTGGTCTATGAGTTGCGCAACCAGCAGATAGCCAAGGAAACGGGCAACGCCGCCCTCCTCATCACCACCCTTCGCTCGCTCTCCGACATCTATGAGCCGGTGGACAAAAATCTCGCGCTGACCTATAAGCAGCAGTATCTGATGCTCTCCGATAGTGTGTATAATCTCAATGAGTTCAACTCCATCCGCAATGCGCTCTACTTCCACGAGATGAACACAAAGTCGAAGGCCATCGACAAGCTCTCGATAGAGAATCTGACGCAGTCGCACACCATCACCTCGCAGCGCAACGCCCTTGTGTTGCTCATCATCTTCCTGATCGTCTTCCTGGTGATGTTTGTCGTCATTGCCCGCCAGAAGCACCTCCTCTCGAAGTCCAGCCAGGTGCTCTTCGACAAGAGCCAGGAAGACATCATCACCAAGAACGCCTATGTGCAGTCCATCCAGTCCATGAAGGCGAAGATTCAAGAACTTCAGCAGCAGGCTGAGGGAGAGAAGGAAGACGCCTCGGTGGTCGAGCAAGAGGAGAAAGTCCCTGAAGGGGAAGTGGTGAAGACACATGACGCACTGCCGAAAGACGATGAAATCGAAAAAACGACCTCCCGTTTGCCCGAGAAGTTGCGCAACGAACTCCTCAATACCATCCTTCAGGTGATGGAGACCACTGAGGCTTATTGCGACAGCGACTTCGGCATCGAGAGGTTGGCAACGATGGTTGGTTCCAACTCGCGCTATGTCTCGCAGGTCATCAACGACGTGTATAAGGAGAACTTCCGTACCTTCCTCAACTCCTACCGTGTGAAGAAGGCCATGACACGCATGAACGACGAGAAGGGCTATGGCCACTACACGATACGCGCCATCGCTGAGAGTGTCGGCTACAAGTCGCAGGCCAACTTCATCAATGTCTTCACGAAGATGACAGGTATCAAGCCTTCTACTTACCAAAAGATGTCAGCGGAGCGAAGAAATGCTCCGAAGCGCATCTCAGACGATGAAAGCGAGGAATATAAGGCCAAACATCATCAAGCGTAATCCTTGATGAGGGTCTTATTAGAAAAGGTCTGGACGCACCATTGCTCCAGACCTTTTTCTCAATTCGCCGAAATTCTGTGTGGATATCGGCTCTCTACAGACGATGGTTTCGGCCTTTTTCTCTTCTTCTGCCTTTTTTCTTTCTGCTGCTTCCCTCAGCCTTTGTTCGTCAAATAGCGAGGTTAAAGCTCGTTTTTAGTTACTATTTTCCGAATCAGTAACGGTTCTTCTGCTTTTAGCGTTGGATGGTTAGAGGCTTTTGCGTAACTTTGCTGTCGGCTACATTAGCCATATTTATAACTTATCATATACATCTATTATGAGGAAAGAATTACTTTTATCAGCCGCTCTTGGCATGGGATTCCTCGCTGTTCCGACGATTTCCAATGCTCAGCAGCTCGCTTCGCGTGTCAGCAATGCCACCAAGGCACCCACTTCCCAGCGCATTACTACTCCTACCGCCAAGGCTCAGGGCGCCCTCCGTGCCGAGGCCTTGAATCCTGCCGATTACGGACAGGTTGTGGAGATTCTCGGCGAGGACTTCTCGCTGATGACTACCGGTAGCGTAGGCAACCCCGACAAGGACACCGAACTTTGGTATGTCCGTGAGGATGGCAACGCCTGGATGACGATGCGCGATGGCTACACCCATCAGTCTGGCTGGGGTGGTGGCTACATCTATCCTGCTGGCGGCACCGTCGCCATTGCCAATCCCGACGAGCCGGGCCATCTCAACACCTGCATGATGGACCTCAGCGGCAACGACCAGATTGCCTTCGTCCAGTTTGATATGCGTACCGACGATGGTCAGCCCGACCAGACCGTCATCGTAGAGGGAGCCGAGACCTTCAATATGGCTCCGTCTTGGCGTGTACTCGGCGGTTCGCAGATCGATGGTATCAGCAGCGAGTGGAAGACCTACACCTTGATGTTCCAGAATGCTGGCGCCTATAGTATGTTCAATATCTTCCACCCGCAGATGATGCAGGGTGAGGTTCTTGGCAACATCTATGTGGACAACTTCCGCGTCTATCAGGTCAATCCGTATGTCAAGATGCCGACGCTCTATGGCCATTCCTACTATACAGGCGGGAGCTTCAACGTCAGCTGGAGCAAAGTAGAGAATGCCGACCACTACCTTCTCAATGTCTATTGGGTCGATGAGACCAACGGCAACGCCAAGATGTATGCCGTGGAGAACCAGGCCGTCAGCGACACCACCTTCATGGTCAATGGCATCATCTCGGGCCAGAACTACTACTATGTGGTTCAGTCTGTCGATGCTGCCGGTCACAAGTCTTTCGAGCCGACTCCGAAGCTCGTCTGCGATCTCGCGGCCCCGAAGGATCTCACCGCTACCGATATCAACCAGGACAACGGCACGTTTACGGCTTCTTGGGAGGCGGCTCCTTCCGCTGAGCGCTACAACTACTGGGCTTACTGCGACCGCAAGGCTACGCAGGACGGTCCGATGCGCCTCACCGATGAGGACTTCACGGGTGTGAAGTGTCCTGATGGCACCCTCGGCGAGGGCTGGGGCTACTCCATGACCGAGGCAGAATGGAAGGAGACCTCTGTCACCAACCCGTCCTACTTCTCTATGGACAACTACGTCATCCAGCCGATCAACCAGGGTGGTTGGGTTGCCAAGAACGGTTTCCCCTTGGCCGACGGTTGCATCAAGGTCGATGGTTATCAGTATGTCTATAATAACAGCGACGCTGGTCTGATCTCTCCGGAGCTCGACCTTTCCAAGAATGGTGGCAAGATCACCATCAACGTTGATCTCTGGGGTGATACCGAGACCCTCCAGTATGAGGATGGCTCTAAGGTCGATTACACCGCACAGTGTGCTGTCGCCCTCTTCAACTGGGATCCCGCCAAGAACGACTTCACCCAGGCAGAGCTCATTTACGTCAAGGACCTCAACTCCTCTTGGCAGAACCGCACCATTGAATTGACCAAGGGTACGGACCGCTCCATCATCGGTCTCTATTGCGTCGGTTCGCCCGCCAACCTCTTCTTCGACAACTTGAAGATCGACCAGGACTACAAGGCTGGTGAGACGTTTGTCGATCCCATCGTCTATCATCGCTGGTGGGAGGGAACTTCCGTGGATGTGCAGATTCCTATCCGTGGCAACTTGGGCAACATCACCCACCGCGTGACCGCCATCAAGGGCAATCCCGAGACGGGTGCCATCGTGGAGAGCTCGCCTTCCGACACTGAGTATGTCGGTCGCTATGAGAGCACGGACGTGAAGTCTGTCAACCTCCTCAGCAAGGCCAATGTCCGCGTGGAGGGCCAGACGATTGTAGTCAACGGCAATGGCCTTGTCCAGGTCTATACCCTCGACGGCGCACTCGTCGCCAAGGCTGAGGCCAACGGCCAGGCTCGTATCACGGTTCCCTCTGGCGCCTACATCGTCAAGACGAACAACGAAAGCGTGAAAGTGGTTTTCTAATTAGACGATAGAAGGAAGAGGGCTGCCTGCCCCGTGCTGGCGCCCTCTTTACTTCCTCCATTTGTGCAGGTCTCCTGAGGAAGGAGTCCTGCGCTTTCACTTGATAGTCAACTAATCTTTAAAATACAATACGAACAATGAAGAAAACCTTTATGGCTTTGGCCCTGACACTTCTTCCCTTTGGCATGGCTTCCGCCCAGGTACGGATGCTTGTGGTTCCGAAGGATGGTGGTGAAGCCAAAAGCTTCAATCTCGACGACATTCGCCATATCGACTTCCTTGGCGAAGGCAATACGTTCTCCGTCGAGTGCGCCACCGACCGCTGGTCTTTCGACTTCGACAAGGTGCGCTGCCTCAAGTTTGATGGTCTTGTCAACGACATAGCGACCGCCACCAAAAAGGAGAGCGACATCAATATTAGTTATAAGGAAGGGCGGATTTTCGTGAGCGGCATGGGCGATGCGGTGACGCACGCTGTGATTTTTGACCTGAATGGATGCAGCCGCGTCAATCTGCCCCATTTTGATGGTCAGCCCATCGATGTGAGTACGCTGCCCAAGGGCGCGTATATCCTCCGTATCGGCGGCAAGGCGTTTAAGTTCTTGCGATAGTTAGAAAGCAAAAGAAAACAAAAACAGAAATGAAGAAAATATTTGCAACCCTCCTGCTCGCCCTGACCACCATGGGCGCTTCTGCGCAGGACAATCCCAATCGTCTCATCATCCAGCCGAAGCAGGGCAATCCCTCCGGCTATCTCGTCGAGCGCCTCGACAGTGTCTATTTCACGAAGATCAACGGTCGTGTGGCTGCCGACATCAACCTCCAGGGCTACACCACGGGTGCCACGGGCGACACGCTGCGCCTTGCCGTCACCAAGACGCCCGAGTGCCAGGCTTACAAGATAGCCTGTCTGCCTGCCTCCGTGGCCAACGCGCTGACCTCAGATGCCGTCGTCGCCCAGTACTTTGACCTCTATGTCGGTGGCGATAAGTTTACCGAGGACTTCACCAATGCCGTGATGACCAATATGGGCATTGAGTTCAAGCCCAGCTCCGACTATAGCGTCCTCACCATGGGCTACGACAAGTACGGCATCGCCTGTGCTTCCTCTCGTGTCGATTTCTCTACGCCCGCTGCCAACATCATTGGCAATCCCACCGTCACCTACAAGGTGCTGGAGGCCAACTACGAGGACTTCACGATCGATTTCCAGCCCAACGAGGACTGCCTCGGCTTCTATGCCTGTGCCTTCGAGAAGGGTACTGCCAAGGCTCAGTATGAGCAGTGGGGTGCCATGATGGGCTTCGCCAACATGGGCGACATGATCAAGCAGTGGGGTGGCACGATGTTTGCCGATCGCGAGACCCACACTTGGAAGCAGATGACGCCAGGCACCGACTACGAGGTCTATGTCCTCCCGATCGATGAGAACCAAAACTATGGCACGATGGTCATCGTGCCCGTCACGACCAAGAAGTATGGTGGTGCGGGCCAGGCTACGGTCACGATCACGCTGGGTGAGTTTGGTAGCCAGGAAGGCAAGTGCTACCAGTATGTCACCTACACGCCCAACGACCAGGCTTCCTTCATGCGCGACATGATCATCGACAAGACCGTCTTCCAGTCTTCCGCCGACTGGGGTATGGGTAGCGAGGAGAAGATCCTCGAGTATCTCAAGGACGACCATGATGGTGCTGACCCCAATTGGAACCGCTATGGCGTGGATGTGGCCCAGTGGGGTGTTGATCCCAACAAGGAGTATATCGCTTATGCCATCGCTCAGAACATCAATGGCGAGTGGGGTCCGTTGTCCAAGCTCGAGTTTACCACCGGTTCTGCCAAGGTGGCTCCTTCCAAGACGTTCACCGTTGCCAAGCGCCTGAATGGTGTCAGCAAGAAGGACAACGTCTTCGTTCCTGGCAAGGCTCCCAAGTTGCAGAAGGTCGCCAAGCGTGGCCTCACCCTTGTAGCAGAGTAATCCCTACCAGCCTCTTTGCCTACTCTGGCCCATCTGGCTGGGTTTCCACCAGCCGATAGGGTTTATCCATAGCGGCACCCGACGACGACCATCTGTCTTCTTCGGGTGTCGCTTTTTCGTTCTATATCCTGCGCTGCCGATGGCAGCAAACAACAGAAAATGGCTTTTAGGGGTTCTTGAAATGGTTAAATATATATAAAATTAACCCATCCTCTGTTTGCTCCATTTGTCCTTTGGACTATTTTCCTTATATTTGCAGCCTCAGAGTCTCCTCCTACTAAGGAAGCAACAAGTTCTGAAAAGGGTGGGGAAGCCGAGAGAGACAGAGGCGGTGACGCGCCTCAACACCTGGATTATTAAGACAGAAATAAGAATATTAACTTTAGTGTAACTATGATGAAGAAGACTTTCATGGCATTGGCCTTGACGCTGCTTCCCTTTGGCATGGCCTCCGCACAGGTGCGGATGCTCGTGGTCTCGAAGGATGGTACGGCGCCCAAGAGCTTCAACCTCGATGACATTCGCCGTATCGACTTCCTTGGCGAAGCCAACACGTTCTCCATCGCATGCGCCACCGACCGTTGGTCCTACGAGTTTGACAAGGTGCGCTGCCTCAAGTTTGATGGCCTCGTCAATGACATTGCCACAGCCACCAAGCAGGAGTCTGCGGTCAGTATCGCCTACAGAGAAGGGCAGATCTTCGTGAGCGGCTTGGGCAATGCTCAGGCTAACGCCACGATTTACGACCTCAATGGATGCAGCCGCCTCAGTCTGCCCCACTATGATGGTCAGCCCATAGACGTGAGCGCACTGCCCAAGGGTGCCTATATCCTCCGCGTGGGCGACAAAGCATTTAAATTCTTGAGATAACCATCCCTTCCGCCTCTTCCCTGCTTTGGGACCAGGTGGAACCAAAACATAATACCTAACCAAAGAAACAATGAAGAAATTCTTTACTACCCTTGCTCTCGCGCTGCTCACGCTGGCAGCTTCCGCACAGGAGAATCCCAACCGTGTCATCGTGAAGCAGAAGTACAAGGCCCCCGTCGGTTACCTCGCCGAGCGCATCGACAGCATCTATTTCACCAAGTTGGAAGGCCGCGTCGCTGCCGACGTCAAGTTTCTGAGCTTCTCCAAGGGCAACCTCACCGATACCATCCGCCTCGCTGTCACGAAGACTCCCGAGTGTAAGTCATACAAGATCGCCTGCATGCCCGCCGGCCAGGCCAACTCCTTTGCCAGCGATGCTGCCCTGGAACAATACTTCGACCAGCTCGAAGACTGCCCGACCTTCACCGACGACTTCACCAACGCCACGCTCACGGGTCTGGACATGGAGTTCCAGTCCAACGGCACCTATAGCCTCGTCACCTTGGGCTACGACAAGTACGGCATCGCCTGCGCCTCGTCGCGTGCCGACTTCACCACCCCCAACTCCGACTTGGTGGGCGATCCGAAGGTCATCTACACCGTCGTGGAGGTGAAGCCCGACAACTTCACCATCTGGTTCCAGCCCAACGACGACTGCCACGGCTACTACCTCTGCGCCTTCAAGGCTGGTACCGCCGAGGAGCTCTTCGAGAAGTGGAGCAAGGAGGAGGGCTTTGTCAACCTCCAGGATATGATCAAGTCTTGGGGTAGCGATAAGTACACCGACACGCAGATGTACAAGTGGTCTGGTATGGAACCGGGCACCGACTATGAGGTCTATGTCCTTCCCGTTGATGTCAACGAGGCTGACGCTCCCTTCCAGATCATTCCCGTCACCACCACGGAGAGCGGTGGTGAAGGCGAGGCCACGGTCACCATCAAGCTCGGCGACTTTGGCGAGGTCGGTGGCAACTACTTCCAGTATGTATGGTTCACGCCCAACGATGAGGCTACCCTGATGCGCGACTTGGTGCTTGCCAAGAATGATGTCATGACCCAGGACTATTGGGGTAAGGGCGACCTCGAGTTTATCAAGGAGTACCTCAAGAACGACGAGATGCCCGACTACTGGAACCGTTATGGTGAGGACTACTCTCAGTGGGGCGTCTATGCCAATACCGACTACTATGCCTTTGCCATCGCACAGAATGCCAAGGGCGAGTGGGGTCCCCTTGCCACGCTGGAGTTCCGCACGCCGGCCTCTGCTCCTGGCGCAGCACCTGCCAAGCCTGGCAGACCGTGTGTGCGTCTGGACAAGGTGGTCAATATGCACAGCTATTTCGAGCCGGGCAAGGCCCCCAATGTCATGCCGAAGAGCAGAAAGACTCGTGTCTCCCTCGTAGAAGAGTAATCACTCCCTCGTAAGAGAAACCGTATAGCGGCATCGGGCGAAGGCGCAAGCCTTGGCCAGGTGCCGCTTCCTTTTTCCTTATTATATATACGTATATAGATGAAAACGTATATAACATCTATTTTTATCTTAGAGGAACGGCCTAAAAGTGTTATTTTGCGAAAAATGAGAAAATAAGTAGCCTATTATTTTTGTTTTTCATTTATTTTGCTTATTTTTGCATCACGGCTTTGGTTCTTATGGAGAATTATACATTCTTTATGGTGAGCGAGGCCGACGGCGGCATCTCCTCGTGGGTGCGCAGCCATAGAAACCGACGTAGCATAAGTCGCTGGGTGCAACACCTCCCAAGCCGACCTTGACGCAGCTCCCTGGGGGCACCTTCCCATTCACGGGTTGAATAGACGAAGTTATTATCTTTTTTACATCATTATTATTAACCGGGATGAGGCCAGCGGCTTCTTTTCCCCACCTAAGGAAAAAGTAGCTTACACGGACGAATCCCACAAAGAAAATCATTTATGAACAAAGCATTACGATTTGTTTGGTTGTCTTTGTTGACATTGTTCTGCGGAGTAGCTTCCGCGAGGACAGTGGTCTTCGACCCGGCGACCGATGCGAGTAGTGGAACGTCTTTGACAAAGGATGGAATCACGATTACGATGACATCCGGGACCAGTTCGTTTGCAGCGACCGACTACAACGGCACGCTATCTTATGCCTTTGGCAAGAGTACTGGCTTTGAGTTTACGGCCGGGGAGTCTGTCAAGATCAATTCCGTTACCTTTGATTATCAGTCGGCCGGCGGCTATATTTACGACCGTAATTACACCACGAGCAGTACTGAGTTTGAAGGCGGAAAGACCTATACGGTCAGTGGCGAGGGAGCTTCCAAGTTGAAGTTCTCCGTCTTTGAAGGCCCCGTGTACTTCTCCAAGATTACCGTCGAATGTACGGGTGGTGACGAGCCGGGTGGTGGCGAGGTAGGTACGACCTACTCCATCGACGACTTGATGACCGGTGCTACCGATGTGGCTTCCGCTACGCTGAAGTTCACCGATGCACAGGTGGTCTATGGTGATGGCTCCAACTATATCGTGCGCGAGGGTGGCAAGGCCATCGACCTGATGGGCACCGCGCTCTCTCTCGAAAAGGGCGCTACGCTCAATGGTACGGTGACGATGAACGTCACTTACAAGAATGGTTTCTTGAAGGCAGAGGATGTCGCTGGTGTCACCAACGGCAACAATCTGACGCAGACCAACGCCACGGGTGAGAACGTCCCCGTGACGACGACCATCGACCAGTTGGCTGCCAACTACAAGGGCGACTTGGTTCTGCTGAGCCAGGTCAATATCTATAATGACGCTACTGGCGAATTGGGACAAGGCGCCGCCTACTATGCGCATTCTGGCTTCAATTTCGCTACGCTTACCAACATTGCTGACTTCTTGGACAAGGTGAGCGCCGACCAGGATGCCACCTACGACATCGTCGCTTGGTATAACGAACCTGGCGTTGGTGTCATCAAGGCTAAGTTGCAGATTGTGGAATTCCTTGGTGGCGAGGTGGCTAAGCCCGCCGCGCCGGTCATCAGTGGCAACCAGAACTTCACGGGTAGCACCGACGTGACGATCACGGCCGAGGAAGGCGCTACCATCTTCTATACCACCGACGGCTCACAGCCGACGAGCTTGGACAACGCCTATACTGCTCCGTTCACCATCACCGAGACTACGACGGTGAAGGCAGTGGCCCGCGTGAATGACATCTATAGCGATGTCGCCGAGATGACGTTCACCAAGGAGGAAAGTGGCGTGACGGGCTCTACCATCGCCGATCTGGCCACAGCTGCTACGAGCCAGGACAACGTGACGCTTATACTCAACAACGCCAAGGTCGTCTATGCTCAGGGCAACAACTACATCCTTCGCGAGGATGGCAAGGCTATCGACCTGCTCAACACCTCTCTCTCGCTGACGCAGGGAACGACGGTGAGCGGCCATGTCCAGGTCAATGTCACCTACACCTCAGGCATCCTCTCTACTTCTGATATCGAGGGTGTGACCACGGATGCCAACCTGACCGCAACGGGCGTGGCTGGCGACATGGATCCCATCGCTTGCACGGTTGGTCAGGTGAAGAATTATCCTGGCGACCTCGTCTATGTCGAGAACCAGGAGGTTTGGAGCTACGGCACGACTTGGTACTTCTATGAAGGCGCAAGTTTGACTTCCGTCTATCTCACCAATGCGGCTGACTTCAACATGGTAGCCAACAAGAAGTATAATGCTACTCTTTGGTACAAAGAAGTCTCTTATTATGGTGACGTCTATGCGACCATCGTCTCTTGCGAGCGCAACGTCACCTCTCTCGATGCGCCGTTTATCTCTGGTACGGAGACCTTCTCCGACAACACGACGGTGACGATCACTGCCGACCAGGTCGCTACGATCTACTACACGCTCGACGGTACTGATCCTACGACCGCCTCTACGGTCTATACTGAGCCGTTCACGCTCAGCGAGTCGGCTACGGTGAAGGCTATCGCAGCCTACAAGTCGATTGTCTCTCCTGTTGCTTCCAAGGTGTTCAACAAGGTGGATGCCAATGCGCCGATGACGATCGAGCAGCTTGCTTCTTTCAAGAGCAGCTTCGATCAGGTCACGCTCTCTCTCAACAACGCACTCGTCGTCTATGGCGAGGATGGTAGCTACATCCTCCGCGAGAACGACCGCGCTATTGACGTCCTCAACACGACGCTGCCGCTGACCATCGGCGCTACCGTCTCTGGTACGGTGAAGCTCAAGGTCAACTATGCAGCTGCTCCTGGCAGCTACGCCGCCTACCCGGGTCTTCTGACTACGGCCGACCTTGCCGACGTGACCAACGCCGACAATCTGACCGTCACGCCGGGTGCCACCACCGATCCCAGTCCGCTGGCCATCGACCTGGCACAGATCCCCAACTATCCTGGCGACTTGCTCAAGGTAACGGATGCCACTGGATGGAACTATGATATCCCGGCGTTCTACAGCTATAGCCCGTTTGTGGAGTTCTTCCTCACCAATGGTGCCGACTATGGTGTCGTCAACTATGGCCACTACAACGCCACGGTTTGGTACAACGATGTCTCCAACAACCGCCTTCAGGGCAAGATCATCAAGTGCAGTAAGGTCATCACTTCTCTCAATGCTCCGCAGATCAGCGGTACGGACAACCGCACCGACTTCGACGAGAGCACCGAGGTGACGATCACGACCGAGGAGGGTGCCAGCATCTACTACACGCTCGACGGTACGGATCCCACGAAGGAGTCTACGCTCTACACTGCGCCCTTCACCATCACCAACAGCTGCACGGTGAAGGCTATCGCTACCTACAATGCCATCGTTTCTCCGGTTGGCTCCGTAGAGTTTACGAAGAACGACTACTCGGGCACCAATACGATTTCCGACCTCATCGTCTATGGCGAGAGCAAGGATAGCGTTGTCGTCCACTTCGAGAATGCCAAGGTGGTTTATAGCGAGCAGGGTGACCTGGGCTACCACTACATCATCCGCGACGATGGATTGGCCATCGACCTGATGAACATCACCAAGTTCACTCTCCCGGTGGGTGCTTACAACCTGAAGGGCACCATGGCGCTGAAGGTCACTTACCAGAAGGGCTTGCTGATCGCTGAGGAGCTTGAGAGCACCAACTCTGGCAACATCTCCTTCGTATGGCCGGAGTCCTACGATATGGATCCGCTCGAGATCGATCTCATCGACGTGAAGCTCCACAAGGGCGACCTGCTCAACCTCAAGGATGCTGAGATCTGGAGCTACAGAGGCACGACGAGCATCTACACCAACACGCCGAGCTACATCGAGCTGAAGGTGACCAATGCTGAGGACTTCGACCTCGAGAGTGGTTTCTATAACCTCACGATCTGGTACAACGATGCTTCTTCCGACTACTATGCAGGTAAGGTGAAGATCATCAAGGCCGAGCGTGTTGATAAGCGTCCGGATGCTCCGGTCATCCTCGGCGAGGAGGAGTTTGTGGGCAAGACCACTGTCTCTATCGCTGCTACCGAGGGCCTGAATGTCTATTACACCCTCGACGGTACCGATCCGACCCGTCAGTCTACGGTCTATACCGATCCGTTCACGATCACCGAGACCACGACGGTCAAGGCTGTCACCGCTTATCTCGACGACTACTCTGACATTGTCACCAAGACCTTCACGAAGGTCGGCGACTTCGAGACCAAGACGATTGCCGAGCTCTTCGAGGGCCAGCAGGCTGTCGAGAATGTGACGATCAGTCTCAACAATGCCAAGGTGGTTTACACCGAGAAGCATGACGATGGCACGAAGGTGGCTATCCTCCGCGAGAATGGTCAGGCTCTCGACGTCATCTCTGGCGTGCTCGACCTCCCGTTGGGTTCTACCGTCAGTGGTACGTTCTTCGCCAGTGTCGATTTCAACGGTGGTATCTTCACTACCCGCGACGTACAGGGCGAGACCAACAGCTATGAGCTCGAATACACCATGCCGAGCGACGAGGGCTACAACGATCCGATCGAGACGACCGTGGCCGATGTCCACCTCTATCCCGGCGACCTCGTGAGCATCAAGGATCTCCAGGTGCTGGGCCAGGATGGTCAGTACTACGGATTCACGGAGGACTACAGCTTCGTCAACCTCACCGACAATGATGAGTTGGCCAACACCGTCTCCGGTCAGAAGTACACCGTCCTCGGATGGTTCAACGCTCCGGGTACCGGCTTCGCCGATGGCAACGCTTCTCTGAAGGCCGTGAAGCTCATCGCCCAGGATGCTACGAAGTATCACAACCAGACGATTGCTGAGCTCAACGTCCGCAGAGACCGCGAGGACAACATCCGTCTCGTGCTCGACAATGCGAAGGTGGTCTATGTACGCGCCAATCCTTACTACGGAACGAAGGATATCGCTCTCCGTCAGGATGGCAAGGCCGTCGTACTCTACAACTCTACGCTGCCGCTCGAACTCAACAGCACCGTCTCTGGTACTGTGAAGCTCGACTTCTATGCCCTCGCTGGCATCCCGCAGCTGCGTGAGATCGATGGTGGTGTCACGACTGCCGACAGTCTGAATATCACGGCTGGTGCTTCTCAGGAGGTTGATCCTGCCGAGGTTACAATGGCCAACTACGACGAGCACAGAGCCGACGTCATCGTTCTCCGCCAGGTGAAGATCGTCTATGGCTCTCAGGCTGCCTATGCTATCGAGAAGGATGGTCAGAAGATCGCCTTCAAGAATGAGAACGAGGATGTCGATGTCGATGCTCTCGTCAGCAACGACAACCTCTATGACGTCGTCCTGTGGTACAACGGCTACATCAATGAGGCTCCCGAGATGGAATTTGTCAAGGCTGTCAAGGTCACCGACGTGGGCATCTATGGTGTCGAGGCCGACTATGGTAAGGATGGCAACACCTACAACCTCCAGGGTGTGAAGGTGGGCAAGAACTACCGTGGTGTCGTGATCCGCGACGGCAAGAAGTTTACCAAGAAGTAAGTAAACATCTCTCTATAACAAAAGGGTGGGGAACTGATCCCCACCCTTTTTAAATAGCCTGTCCTCGCTTCCCTTGGTGCGAGGCACCTTCCCTTTGACGGTTATAGTATCTATTGGATTATAGTTCTTCCTTCAACTCATTGTATAGGTCCACGGGACCCAAGTGCCAGTATTTGGTCTTCTCTGTTGACAACTTCTTGTAGAGTTCAGAATGATAGATGCGATGAAGGCTCTCCTGCAGCGTAAAACCATAGTCCTCGTGCAGATATTCCACCAGCCAGCTTATTTTTCCTGGCAAAAGCAGATGAAGGTTGACTTGGTTTATCTGAAACATATTATTTTTCTATTTTGATTGATTCAATGAAGTGTAGCGCAATACGTCTTTCCACCCATTCTTTAGCTTGTCTTTCCGAGGTGGTGGTATAGAAGCCTCTGCCATAATCGAGCAAACGATTGGGCTGGAGTATCAAAGGGCGTTCTATGACCTCTAAACTTCCGTGATATATCTTCATATCTTTTTCTTTTTTCTGATTTCAATAAATTCGTCAATCTCGGCTATTAACCATTGCCGTCCTTGTGTGTGAAGCGGCTCAAAGCATTCGCTAAGATAATCTGTCACTCCATATTTGGAGAATAAGTCAAGCACTCGGTCTCCTGTCAGTCCCTTGACAGCTCCGTATTCTTCTATGCAGAATGAAACGAAGAGGGCTATGTCTTTGTCTTTTTTACTCATCAGACTTCTCCTTATGTGTTGTTTGCATTTTTGAGATACAAAAATAATAAATTATTGCGATAGTCTGTTATGTAAAGGTATCTTTTTGGTATTTTTAAGGTCGTTTAAGCGTAGAGAAAGTTGCTCGCCATCCCTTGACGCACCGCCTTGTAGGCTCATCCGAGATTTCAAGTGGTGCATGAAGTTGTGTCATGAAAGGGATAAGACGATGACAAGCGACTGCACAAACAAGGTTTACATCGATTTGCAACCAGGATCATCCAAGATTAAACTTAATTATGTGTAAATTTTCAGCGTAACCCATCTTATAATGAAGTAAAATGCGTATATTTGCACATTATAATTTGGGTTAAGACGATGACAAAGAATACAATGGCAAATAAACTTCCAAGGAAGTTGACTCAGAAAATGCAAATCGTTGGGGAGCAGATCAGGCTTGCTAGATTGCGTCGCAACCTGAGCATGGCACAAGTTGCAGAAAGAGCTACCTGTTCAGAAGTTACCCTATGCAAAGTGGAGAAGGGATTGCCTACGGTCTCCATCGGAATCTACCTGCGTGTGCTCTATGCGCTTCAGTTGGATGACGACATATTGCTGTTGGCAAAGGATGACCATCTCGGAAGGGCATTGCAGGACATGGGACTGAGGAATCGTCAAAGAGCAACTAAAAAAGGATAGACGTGGAACGACTTGGTTCACACGTGAAGACAAACCTTTGCTTGCGTCCCGAACGCATACCGAATGGAGGAATGTCTCAGAACTCCTCTGTAGGAGGCGCTTGGATTCTCTCTTTTTAGCTTCCATTGAGTAGGGGAGGATGCCGTGTCTGATCGTCCCATGGATACTGATCCACTTTTGCGCAAAATGCAAATGAGCCGAGTTGTGTATTATGAATATTCTCTTTTTATTTGAAAAAGGGTGCGGTGATTGTAAAAATGCGCCTAAAATGTGAATTTCTATTAGAAATATTTTTTTATTTTCCAATTTTTACTTAACTTTGCGATGCTTGTGTAGCCTTCTGTGGAGAATAAGCCTGTCCTAAGGGGGTGAAACAACCTACTGTGAGTTTGACCTTGTGGCAACTAGCTCCAGTAGCGAAGATGGAATGAACGCGCGAGATTCTTGACCTCGTGTCGTCGTAGATGAAAAGAGAAGTAAAGGCGAAATTATTTTATTATTAACCAGGGATACCTCCGTCGTCTCAATACTTTCCCAAGAGTGTAAGAACGCAGGAAGAATCCCATAAAAACAAACAATTATGAACAAAGCATTACGATTTGTGTGGTTGTCTTTGTTGACGCTAATCTGCGGAGTAGCCTCCGCGGGCACAGTAGTATTTGATCCTACCCAAGATGCTACAACGAATGCGTCTGTAACCAAGGATGGTATTACATTCGAGGCATTAACAGGTACTCGTAAGACCCTTGAAGCTTATGACCAAGCAGGGCCCACTTGCTGGTGGTTCAACGGGCGATATGGTGTGTATTCTTCTGAATACAAGATTCGTTCTATCACTTTTGAGTGTATTGAAGGTAGTAACTGTAATATAGCTAATGATTCACGTTTCAGCAAAGACAAATCTTCGACAGCGACTAAAGTAAAATATGTATGTACTAACTCCGAAGGTGAACTATGTAATAGCGCAAATAAAATCAGATTCGGAGCTGCAGGAACAGATGCCTATATCACCAAGGTGACGGTGGAGTATGTGGGTGGTGAAGACCCAGGACCGGACCCAGGTACAGGTCCTGGAACTGGAGGCGAAGCAGGTCAAACTACTACGATTGCCAAATTGGTACAGGGGGGGGGTAAATGTTGCTTCCGCCACTATTCAATTCACTAACGCACAGGTGGTTTATGCGGAGGGAAACAATTATATCGTCCGCGAAAACAATCAGGCCCTTGATATTCTGAACACTAGCCTCAATTTGAAGCAAGGTCAGTATTTGACTGGTACGGTTGTGCTGAATGTCAATTACAACTCAGGAATATTGACAACGTCTGATGTTGCAGGAGTGACTGACGGTACCAAGTTGACTCCCTCTGGTGATGAGCTGAATGAACCATTGCCGATTTATTGTGCTACCATTGCCGAGATGGCAAACCATCCTGGAGATTTGGTTACGATAGATAATAGAACGTGCTATAAAACTTACGTTGGCTTCTATATATACGAGTATCAGCCAACATATAAAGTCTTTTATTTTTCCAATGCGGGCGAAGCTGGCTTAGTAGCATATAAAAAATATGATATTACCGCATGGTATAATAGCGTTTTGGAGTCTTACAATTATCCGCAGGGCAAGGTGATCAAGGCAGATCCAGTCATTACGTACCTTGATCCTCCTATCATCTCTGGTGAGGAGACCTTTACGAGTAAGACAACTGTAACCATCACCTCTACGGAAAAAGTAGCCAAAATATATTATACGCTCAATGGTGAGGAACCCACGCAGGCATCCACGCTTTATGAAAAGCCGTTCACCTTGGACAAGACGGCTACGGTGAAGGCAGTTGCTATCTATAAGGAGGTGAAGTCCACTACTGCAGAAAAGACGTTTACGAAGATAGATCTTTCTGCCCCGAAGACGATCGCTGAATTGTTTGAACTTCAACAAGACCTTAATGAAGTCAATGTCAAGTTGGCGGATGCACAGGTGGTTTATGCTGATGGCAACAACAATTATATTGTCCGTGAAAACAACAAGGCTCTTGACCTCTTGAATACCAGTCTCAGTTTGAAGCAAGGTCAAAAGGTGACGGGTACTGTGATGCTGAGTGTCAAGTTCAACAATGGAATACTGACCGCCTCTGACGTTACGGGAAAAACGAATGGCACAAATTTGACCCTGTCTGGTGAGGAAACAACAGCTCCGTTACCGATAGGATGTGCTACGCTAGGAGATGTGAAAAACTATCCAGGCGATCTGATTAGTCTCAAAAATAAAAAATTCAATATTTGGCAGATATATCTTGATGATGGTGAGCATGTGTATATTTCCAATGCTCCCGACTTCAATTTGGAGGGTAAGTACTACGATGTGACTATTTGGTATAATGAAACAAAGAATGTTGATTGGATTGATTATCCGCTGGCCAAGGTCGTAAAGGCTGAACTTGTTATCACCTCTCTTCCTGCACCCACCATTGAAGGAGAGGCGGCATTCACAAATAATACCACGGTTACAATCAAATCATCAGAGAGCGTGGCTTCGATATACTATACTCTTGATGGAACAGAGCCTACTACGGCGTCTATCCTTTACAAAGATCCGTTCGTTTTGGACAAGACGACCACGGTGAAAGCCATTGCTGTGTACAAGACGGTTACATCACCAGCCGCCTATATGGACTTCCAACTGATAGATTTGAGTGCTCCGCAAACGATTCGTGTCCTTGCTCAATTAGAGAAAAACTTAGAAAGCGTCACGGTTAGCTTCGATAATGCGCAGGTCGTTTATGCTGAGGGAAGCAACTATATTCTCCGCGAGAACATCGAGGACGAGAACTATGCGCTTGATGTGCTGAATACGCAGCTGCCATTGCAGGTAGGTGCTACGGTATCTGGCACGGTGAAGCTGAAGGTGAACTTTAAGCCCAATCCTGCAGAGAACAATGGCGTGCTGAGCACGACGGATGTTGCTGAAACTCTCAATAATACTTTGACGATAACTGCGGGCACTTCTGTTATGCCTATTCCGCTTGAGGTGCTACTCTTGGAGGTTAGCAGTCATCCAGGCGATCTGCTCGTTGTGAAAGACGGAAATTGGTATTTCAATAACGGTAATCCGCAATTGTATAATTACAATTACAACGCTGAAACCGAGTATGATGTGTATGTGTCCAATCATTCGCTCTATTCGTTTGAGGATTTTAGTCAGCCTGATGTCATGCTGTGGTACAATGATGTCTATACTGACGGAAAGTCTCCTTTGGCGAAAATTATTGGTGAGAAGGAAACTGCTGAATACAAAGTTACTGCTGCCGGTTGGGCTACGTTTATTGTTCCGTTCGACTATGATAAGCCTGAGGGCTTGACCATTTACGAGTGCACCAGTGTGAATGAGGATGGTAAGTTGGTGGTAGAGGAGCGTGATTGCCTCAAAGCCAATACGCCGTATCTCTTGAAGGGTGCTGAGGCCAATCAAATTCTTGAGGGCTATGCCGCCAAGCACGCTGGCACTTATACGAATGGTGTCATGACAGGTGTGTATTCTGATCAAGAAGCTCCTGCCAACTCTTATATCTTGCTGAACCATCCTGACGAGGCAGGATTGGCATTCTATTTTGTGCCGGATGGAATAACGGCTTATGTAGATGCAAATCGTTGCTATGTCAATCCGCGGGCCGGAGGATTCAAGAGCATTCTGTTCCCAGATGATGAGACGAATGGTGTGACCAATGCCAACGCACTCGACTCGACGCTCGTCGATGTCTATACGACGGCGGGTGTTAAGGTGAAGCATCAGGTGGAGAAAGGCAAGGCCCTCAACGACCTGCCTGCTGGCCTCTATATCATCAACAATAAAAAAATTGTCAAAAAGTAAACTACTATGGATAAGCGTAAATATATGAAGCCTACTTGCGAGGCCGTGGCGGTGAACACTTCACAGTCCCTTCTGACAATAGGAAGCCCTACTTCGCTCAGCACTACTACGCATACTGCAAAGAATGGTGAACGTGGCTTTATTAGTAAGAGGAACGATGTAATAAGGGAAATCGATCCCTGGAGCTGGGAATGCGTCCTTTGGGATCAAGAAGCCAATGATGTCGAGGACGAGTAGTCCTTCCGCATTGAACGCATAAACTAAGAATTGGTGTCTGTCATACAGTCGGTATGGGCAGGCACCAATTCTTTCTTTCTGACGTGTCGATTACAGGTGACAATGTGGAGTCGAGTTTGTACGCTATTTTGACAAATCGGAACCTGTGTCTCTTGGCTGCTGGCAGAGATTGGGGGTAGCAACTTTTGGGCGGATAAAGCTGGAGGAAAGGCATGAGGAAAGGCTGCAATGAAGGTATTTGGCCCGGGATGGGCTTTGTTAAATGGATACGAAGGAATAGTTAATGTGGTGTTAATTCATGCTAATCGGCTTGCATTCGGCTGGACGGAAGGTTATCTTTGTATA